>Ga0308157_10001469_pt1 | contig 48158 bp, 42 predicted proteins | sample PhyBR1_FD_201035 | JGI IMG/M metagenome (GOLD analysis project Ga0308157, IMG submission 201035) | Phyllosphere microbial communities from UC Gill Tract Community Farm, Albany, California, United States - DLSLB.R1 | ecosystem: Host-associated > Plants > Phyllosphere > Unclassified | place: USA... | reverse complement strand
GATTCGGTGATTGTGATATTGCTTTTAATGTCGCTTTGCTCTAAATCAAGCGCAGAAACCGCGTCGTCAGGTTGGGCATGGTCGGTCATTTTGGATCCTTGGTAATTCATTGATAACTGACAGCCAGCGGCTGCCTTATCAAGCAAAATAAGGGTAAAGTAAGCAAATTGCGCTTACTTTCTTTATCAATATTATAAGGGCTATTTTTGCGCAATCAAGGTACAATTCCGACCTTGCTACTGCGAATTTAATTAAAGCGTTCTTATTATCACCGCGCTAAGCAGTTACGCAATTGCAAAAATGACAGAAAACTTGCCGCCGCCAAGCGCTTTAAAAATAATAACAGCCCAATAAAAAGGATCATGCCATGACCAAATCCAGCAAAACGTCTGCAAAACCTTACCGCTATTTGGTCTTTATTGGGCGCTTTCAGCCATTTCATTTGGGTCACAAAGCGGTCATTGATGCGGCGCTTGAAAAGGCTGATGAGGTGATCGTACTTATCGGATCAGCAAACGAGCCGCGAAGCCTTCGCAACCCGTTTACCACAAAAGAGCGCGAGCAAATGATTTTGGATGCTTATTCCACCGATAACGCCAAACGGATTCATTGCGTGGCACTGCCTGACACCCTTTATAACGACACGCGCTGGCTAAAAAACGTCCAAACAGCGGTGCTGAGCATCACTGACAATTTAAACGACAATATCGGCATCATCGGCTACTTAAAAGACCGCTCCTCGTATTATTTGGCGCTGTTCCCGCATTGGGGCGCAGAATCGGTTGCCAACTACCAAAACCTATCGGCAACCCCACTTCGCAAAGCGTATTTGTTGGGTCAAAAATCTATCGATGACTTAAACGATGAGCCAATCCCAGATTCCACAAAGCAGTTTTTAACCCAGTTTGCAAAAACTAATGATTTTAAAACCCTAAATGATGAAGCAAGGTTTGTCGAAGATTACAAACGCCAATGGCAAACTGCGCCCTACCCGCCGATTTTTGCAACGGTTGACGCGGTTGTCGTTCAGTCGGGTCATATCTTGCTTGTTGAGCGCGGCGGCGACTTAGGCAAGGGTCAGTGGGCGCTTCCGGGTGGTTTTCTCAATCCTAACGAGGCGCTGATTGATGCTTGTCTTCGCGAGCTGATTGAGGAGACGCAAATTAAGGTTTCTGAAAACGAGCTCAAGCAAGCTTATGAGCGCCAATTGACCTTTGATGACCCTGATCGCTCACCGCTTGGTCGCGTCATTACCCAAGCGTTTTATTTTGAATTAGCCAGTAAAGAAAAAGGCTTACCAAACATTCAAGGCAGTGATGATGCCGCACGCGCCTTTTGGTTACCGCTTGCTAAGCTTGATAGCAAAAAAATGTTTCAAGACCATTTAGCCATTATTCAAAAACTGCTTGGGATTTAATCGTGGCAAAATCTTATCTCGCTATCTTAAAACACGCTGCCCTTGCGCCCATTTATTTATACCAAGCAAAACAAGTCAGAAAGTCAGCACTGCGTTTACCTGAACCAAAAGGCGAGCGGCAAGGAACGCTGGTTATTGATAGCAGCTTGCCAACGGTACAAATGCTAAATCTTATGGTTGTCGGTGATTCGTCAGCGGCGGGCGTGGGCTGTGAGTTGCAAACTGAAGGCTTAGCGCAAAATTTAGTCAATCAGCTTCAAGCCAAATTGGTTAATAACAATGATCGTCATGATTATCATGCAATTCGTTGGTCGCTTAATGCCAAATCGGGCGACAGCAGTTTTGATTTGCTAAGGCGATTGTTTATCATGCCTAAGCAGTCGGTTGAGGTGATGGTCATTTGCATTGGCGTGAACGATGTCACCAAAAATATCAGCAAGCTTCAGTGGCAAAAAAATATCAATGAAATTGTTGCCATAAGTCAGCGCAAATTTGGCGCGCGCTTTATTATTTTTTCAAGTCTGCCACCGATGAAAGATATGCCTGCTCTGCCTGCCCCATTGAATCAACTGTTGGGAAATAAAGCTCAGCAACTTGATACTGAACTACAGCAAATTTGCGAAAGTAAAAACGGCGTCTATTATTTCGCGCCAAAACTGACTGATAAGCAAGCATTAAGCACGATGTTTGCAACTGATGGTTTTCACCCAAGTCCAAAAGCTTATGATGTTTGGGCAGCAGCGCTTGCCAAAACGATATTTCAGCAATTAGCCGAGTAAAATAATACGCCATCAGCCAAACTTTAATCAAAAAAAACCACTGAAATAGTCAGTGGTTTTTTTTAGCGTTTTGGCAAAAGCCAGCTTATTCAGCAGCTTTTTTCTTACGGCTACCAAACGCGCCAAAGCGTTTGTTGAAGCTTGCCACACGACCTTCGGTTGATGCTTTACGCTGCTCACCGGTGTAAAATGGGTGCGATGCGCTTGAGATATCAAGAGGATAATATGGGTATTCTTTGCCTTCATATTCACGAGTGGCTTTGGTTTTAACCGTTGAGCGAGTCAAAAAGTAAACGTCAGCGTTGGTGTCGTGAAATAAAACGTCGTGGTAATCAGGATGGATATCGTTGCGCATAATACACTCTCTTAAGTCCGGTGAGCTTGGCTCAAACTGAGGCACTAAGGACATTGTCAATCTAGCAAAAAAGTCACCAAACAATTTTGGCACTCACCACCACATTGATGCACGCTTAGCCTTCCCCAGCGGGAAAAATAAACCGCGATTTTAACGGTTTTAGAAAAAAGTTGCAAGAAATTTGCGTCTGACAAAACTCTATTGTTAAGAATATCACATAAATAAACAGACATTATTAAGTATTTATAGTATAAATTTGATAATTTACTGCCGCTGTTTTAACAGCTATATTGCTAAATAGCCATTGTTGTTAAAACAAGCCTTAACTTATGATTTGATTAATTCATTATTCTGTCTTTTTCCCTCAAACTTTTAAGGATGCCATCATGAAATTAATGAGCAAACCCTTTCTTAACACCTTAGCAGGCGTAAGCTTACTGCTGGCAACTGCCGCTAATGCCGCGCTACCCACCCAGTGGCAGCTTGACAACTCGCACACGCGCGTGGGCTTTTCGGTGGAGCATTTAGGATTTTCGACCACCATGGGGCATTTTGATAAAGTCAGCGGAACGCTTAACTACAATATCAAAACCCCCAATAAAACGTCCATGAACTTTGTCATTGACACGGGTAGCATCAACACCGCTTTTGAAGCTCGCGACAATCATTTGCGCTCAGAAGAGTTTTTTAACGTTAAAAAATACCCAACGATGACCTTTAAATCCACCAAGGTTAATTTTTATAACCCACAGCAAGCTAAAGTTACGGGCGATTTGACTTTACTTGGTGTGACCAAACCAGTAACGCTTGATGTGACCTTGAAAAAAATTGCCAACAGCCCGATGACCAAAAAGCCGGTCATTGGCTTTCGTGCCACGGGTATAATTGACCGCACCGCCTTTGGAATGAAAGCCTTTGCTGATGGCATCACCACCAAAGTTCCGATTCAAATCGATGGCGAATTGGTCGAAAAAACGGGAAAATAAGCCACTCGGCGATTTTTAAGCAAAGTGGGTGATCGTTAAATCAAATAAAAAACAGCACTCTAAGTTGCTGTTTTTTTTGCTAAGTCTAAATGTTTAACGCTAAATCTTAGCGAATTGGAACAATGTGCCAAACGTCAAGCTTATTGTCGCCATTTTTATCGCCAGCGTTTTTGTCATTGGCATAAAAGTAGAGCGGTTTGCCATTCATTGCCCATTGGTATTTGCCATCTTCGCGTTTAAAGGCAGCAAACTGCCCTGACGCTTTGGCATTACTTGGCGCTAAAAATGCCGGCCAAAGGGTCAGACACGCCGAGCCGCATTCTGATTTGTTCATTGAGTCTTTATCAAAAGTATAAAGGGTCATATGGTTTTTAGAATCGACCAACATGCCATTTTTACTGGTGACAGGAGCGGTCATTGAGGTAGTGCTGTGAACCTCATGCATCCCTGAATTGTCCTCGCCAACCACGTTTTTGAGCGTTGAACATCCCGATACCGCCAAAACACCCACCAATGCTGAAAGTAAAATCGTGTTTTTCATAATAATATCCTTATAATTGTAATAAAAAATAAAGTTAACCTGCTTTATATCTTTTAATTGATGTTAAAAACCAATCGCAATTTGCTTGTCCTCGTTTTAGCGATTTTTACTATATCATTGCTGTTTTAAAAACGGGAGTCACTGTTAAGCTATCGCTACAATACTATTGTTCAGTTACATAATAAATAACGAACTATGATGAATCCTTACTTTTAAGGGGAAACAAAATTTTATATATAGATTTAGCGGTAGATTTTCTTTTCTAATTTTGATTTAACCAACTTCTAATTTGACAAACGAACCCATGTTATCTGTTATCGAAACTTAGCATTCATTGACAAAACTTACCTAACCACTTACGTATCTATAGCGATAATGTCGCACAATTTTTGTAAACTAGCTTTATCTAATCACTGACGCCAAATTTTTAATATTCCAACTCCCAAAAGGGTGATCGCGTTTTAAAACCATAATAAAAATGAGAGCGCCCTACAGGCTGAATTATCAAATCAGCCTGCCAATAAAGGACCGTAACCAACCAATGATCCCGTTGACCCAAACTTCTAAATCAGATCACGCCAAAGCTTCAATGCCTCAATCAAGGCTCAGCGTTGCCAATAACGCCAAAACCGCATCGCGAGTGGGAATTTTAGGCGGTGGAACGGCAGGGTCGACCATTGCCATTCGTTTGGCAGCGCTTGGGGTTGAGACGTTTTTATTTGAACAAAAGGCGTCACTGATTGATGGTCCGCCGATGTGTCATTTGCATGCCGGCGGCAACTTGTACCGCGAAATTCCTGATGAGGACTGCGTGGCGCTGCTTGAGCAGTGCATTGATATTGTCAGGCTTTATCCTTATACCATCGATATTCGCCCAACGGTATTTGCCGTTCCCAACCGCGATGAGGGCGCGCCAGAAGATTTATTGCCAAGGCTTGAGACGTTGCAAAAGGCGTATCAAGCCCTTGTCGATCATGATGTGAATAATAAAGTCTTGGGCGAGCCAAGCGATTATTATCAGTTATATTCTCATGAGCGCTTGCTTGAGTTGGCAAAACTGCCTCAGGTGGAAGTGCCCTCAACGCTTGATGACTGGATGATTCCGGTTGCCAAATATTTAGACTTAAATAAGGTCAAATTTCCACTCATTGCCGTTCAAGAATACGGCTGGAATATTTTTCGATTAGCAGCGTCGGCAAAGCTTGCGCTTGAGCAATACCCCAACGCCCATGTATTGACCAACACGATCGTGAACAACGTTGCCCCGCTTGATTGCGAAAACTGCACCAACGCGGATCATCACGTGAGCAAATGGCGCATTGATTATCAACGCCAAAATGAACAAGTTCAGTCGGTTGAGGTCGATTTTTTAATCAATGCGGCAGGGTTTCGAACCGGCGTTATTGATGATTTGGTTGGCGTTTCGGTAACGCGGATGGTGGAGTTTAAATCGTCTTATGTGACCCATTGGGACAACGCGGGCGGTCAAATCCCTGAAATTATCATTTACGGTGATCGCGGGACACCTGAAGGTATGGCGCAGTTAACGCCCTATCCGGATGGCTATTTTCAAATTCATGGTATGAGCAAATTTATCACTTTATTTAATGATGGCTTGGTTGCTTCAAGTGAGGATAGCGCTCAACCGCCGCTTCCTAAAAAATACGTCGATTATATTGATAAGGGCTGGGACAAATCGGCGCTACAATCCCGCGCTCAGCAAGCCATTGAATATGTGGCGGAGTTTGTCCCAACCTTTAATAGCGCTCGAACGACCCAAAATGCGCTGTTTGGCGCTCAGCAAATTCCAGGAGTTGATGACACGCTTCGGGTTGCGGATGTCAGCCTTTATCCCAACTTGCATTATGCTCGCGCCGAAAATGTCAAAGCATCCTCAACGTTGATCGCGGCGGATGAGATTGTCGGTCAACTGACAGCGCTTAATATGGTTGATGAGACGCCCTATCAGCACTGCCGGCAGCAACATGAATGGCAATATTTGGCTTATTTTGATGGCTCGCATATTGATGCCGTAGCTCGTGATTTGGCAATTGATCGCGGCTTTCCAGCAGCAATGGCGCGGGTCAATCATGGTATCCGCGAGGTGGTGCTCAATAGCTTAACGCCAATATGATGACCGATAAAAATTTTAACTAAAAATAAATAAAAAAGAGGCGGAATTGATGCCGCCTTTTTGTTTTTCCTAATTGTGACATTACTTTAAAATGGTTAGCTTCCTGCCATTTTGTCGGTATCCACCGGTTCGTCAATTTTGACCAACACATGAAGTAAATCAATGGCTTCATCAATGGTGTTACAAACCACCAAGCGCTCAAGGTCATCTTTTTTCATAAATCCTTGCTCAGCGGTAAATGCCAAATGCTCAACCAATCGATCATAAAAGCCATTAATATTTAAAATAATCATCGGCTTTTCATGCTGATAAAGCTGGCGCCACGTGGCGATTTCCATGATCTCCTCAAGCGTTCCCAAACCACCCGGTAAGGTGATAAACGCATCGGCGTATTCTGCCATCACGGTTTTGCGCGTGTGCATGGTGTCGGTCAAATGCAGCCGAGTTAAGGCATCGTGAGCGATCTCATGCTTGAGCATAAAGGTTGGAATCACCCCAACGGCTTGCGCGCCGCCTTTGATGATCTCGTCCGCAACAGCGCCCATAAGACCAATGCTTGCGCCACCATAAACCAGCCCCATGCCATTTTGTGAAAGCTTTTGACCAAGCTCGCGCGCGGCTTGCTCATAAACGGCATCGTTGCCAAGTCGTGAGCCGCAATAAACGGCAACCAGTGGCATCTCAAGTGTGGATTTGTCGATCGCCGCTTCAATATGAGCGATATCGCGACCGGTTAGTACGTTATAATTGTGGTTATTAATGGTCATTTGCATAAAATCTCCTTCAATATTTGTTTTTGGCTCATCATTATTATGATTATCAGATTAGTTTTGACCCTCTCAAATAACTTCAAATTTTCAGCCCATTGGTTTTCATCTTAACTTACTTTTTTATCACTGTTTCACTGATCTGTTATTGCGACTTTATCTTAGCATACGCTAAAAGTGGTCTTGGTTACCACAGTTTATTGCTGCGTAATGGATATGTTGTTCTTAACTTTTTAGTAAGAAAGTAAGGATTTAAATTGCGGTGAATAAAGCCAAATTTGATGGGGAAACTTTAAAAAGATGAGCGCAAAAGCTAAAAGCAGTTGCGGCGATTGGCAAAAACAATGCGAAAAATGGAGCCTTCATTCTCGATTGAATCAATTTGCAGCCGAGCATCATGCTGATAAAGGACGTGTTTGACGATGGCAAGACCAAGCCCTGTGCCGCCAGCATCACGGTTGCGACCACTATCGACGCGGTAAAAACGCTCGGTTAAGCGCTCGATATGTTGCGGCGCAATGCCAATACCATTATCGGTCACCAAAAACTCCATTCCCGATGTACCTTCGCACCAAGTGATGATGATGTTGCCGCCTTTTGGGGTATATTTGATGGCATTGACGACCAAGTTTTGCAGGGCGCTGGTGAGATAATGCACCGCGCCATAAATATGCTGCTGGCTTTGGATATCAAGGCTAATCTTATGACCAAAGTCTTTGTTATACGTTTTGGCTTCTTCAAAAATTTGGGTGATGAGCGCAGGCATATCGATGCAAGTTTGGTCGGGCGCTTCGTCATTTTCAAGGCGTGAGAGCAGCAGCAAATCGTTCACGATGTTATTCATGCGAACGGTTTGCTGGGTCATCAATTCAAAGCCGCGGCGCCAGTTTGGCGCGATATCCGGCTGGTCAGAAAAGGTTTCCAAATAACCCATTAAAACGGTCAGCGGCGTTCGCAGCTCGTGCGAGACATTGGCAACAAAGTCGCGGCGCATGTGCTCTAAATGCTGCAAGCGCGTGACATCATAAATCATGAGCAGCTTTTCACTGCCAAAATGGGTGACTTCACATTTCAAATAACGGTTGGGGTTTTGCCAAAATACCAAATGAATGCCGTTGTTGGGCGTTGCTGCGGTTTTGTAATAATGATGAAACTCGCTCACCGGAATCAGGTTTAAAATGCTGTTATTTTTATCGGCGGAGGTGAGCGATAACAGCTTTTCGGCGGCTTGGTTCCACCATTCAACCCCATCGTGGTCGTTGAGCAAAATCACAGCATTTTGTAAAGACAACAAGGAGCTCCTGATTTTTTTACTCAATCCCAAAAGTTGCAATTGCGCTTGCCGTTCTTGTTTGCGCCGCTCATAAAGGTGGGTTGCCACCGCGCCAAGCGTTCCTGCCATGTCAGGCGGCGGGTTGTTGGTAGGCTCGGCAATCCAAGCCAAAAAGCGCTGAGTATGATACAGCCGCCAAAGCCCATAGCCAATAAAGGCAACAAAAAATCCCAGCCCCCAATAGTGACTATAAGCACCAACAACTACCGCAACCACAAGCCATAGCATAAAAATGCGCGCATCCGCCCAAACCGACGGCGCTTGAAAGTTGGCATTATGATCGGGCGCTTCGGGCGCGCTCATGGGCAATAAAGCATCCTTTGGTTCAGGATTGGCAGGTTGCAAAGCGCTTGCGGCTGGGTCGAGGTTTTTTGTTGGCATGGATTAGTCTTGAATGGAGAAGCGATAACCGATCCCGCGGACGGTTTGGATGGCTTTTGAGCAGCCGTAAGGCTCAAGCAGCTTTCGCAGCCGCCTGATATAAACATCAATGGTGCGATCTTCAATATAAACGGTGCTGCCCCAAACTTGATCAAGCAGCTGATCGCGAGAATAAGCGCGCTCAGGATGGCTCATAAAAAACGCCAGCAGGCGATACTCGGTCGGACAAAGCTCTAAATGCTGACCGGAGGCGCTGATCCGGCGGCTGCTATGATCAAGGCAAAGCGCGCCGGCCTCAATCCGCTTATCCGCAGTGATCCCTTGAGCTCGCCTCAGCACCGCATTGATCCGCGACACCAGCTCGCGCGTTGAAAAGGGCTTGGTGATGTAATCATCAGCTCCAGCGTCCAAGCCTTGAACCTTATGATCCTCCTCGCCTTTTGCCGTGAGCATAATGACCGGAATCTCACAAAGCAGCGCGTCTTTTTTAAGCATCCGGCAAAAATCAATGCCGCTTTGATTGTTCGGTAGCATCCAATCGAGCAAAATTAATGCTGGGCGATGATCAACCACCAATTGATGCGCCTCAGCAACCTCCGCCGCTTGCAAACAGTCAAACCCCGCCAATTCAAGCGTCATCACGATCATCTCGCGGATGGCGGCTTCATCTTCAACAATTAAAATTGGCTTTTGACTCATTGATCTGCTCTCTCCCATAACTGTGCCAACCTATTAAACCGGAAAATTATGACAACTTGATGACAACGACGGTCTGGTTCATGATCACCCTTAATTATTGCACTTCTAATAAAAAGGTCAATGGACCATCATTACTATTATCAACCTGCATATTTGCGCCAAACTGCCCCGTTTCAACACTTGCAAAACTGGCTTTGGCGTAAGTGACAACCTCATCAAATAGCGCCTTTGCCAAATCCGGTCGCATCGCCCCGCCAAAATCCGGACGGCGACCGCTGTTGGTATTTGCCATCAAGGTAAATTGCGGCACAAGTAACAAACCGCCGCCCACTTGAGTCACATTTAAATCAAGCTTTCCGGCTTTTTGTGCATCGTCTTGATTTTCAAAAATGCGGTAAGTCAGTATTTTATCAATTAATTTTTTGCCCGTTTCAATATCATCGTCATGACCGATGCCAATATATGCCAAAATACCGTGGTCGATGGCGCCGACAGTTTCGCCATCAACGCGAACACAAGCGCGGCTGACCCGCTGAATGACCGCTTTCATAACGCTCCTTTATTGATATGATCGACCAATTTTACTCAAAGTTTTGCTAAACATAGTATCAAAACCAAGCCATTACTTTTCCATTACAAATGATCGCAAGGCTTGCCGGCATGATACCATAAGGCAATTTTTACCCACTTATACTAAGTTTTATTTTTAGCAAATTTTTGGACAGTATTATGACTTTATTTACCTCACTTCAGCAAATCGTCCCGCAGCAAAAGCTCAGCCTGCTTGCAGGGCGCCTCGCCGAAAGCCGCCATCCGCTTGTCAAGCGCGCCATCATCCGAAGCTTTGCCAAAGCTTACGGCATCACCCTTGACGATTATGAGCGCGAAAGCTTGAACGCTTATGACAGCTTTAACGACTTTTTTACCCGCGAATTAAAAAATGACGCGCGTCAATTAGACACCACCGAAAATGGCATTTTAAGTCCAGCGGATGGCGTCATCTCGCAGCTTGGCGGCATTAACAAACAAAAACTGCTACAAGCTAAAGGTCGCTATTATGAGATTGGTCAGCTGCTTGCTGATCGTGATGATGGCAACGATTTTATTGATGGCAGCTTTGCCACCGTTTATTTGGCGCCAAGCAACTATCACCGCGTTCATATGCCCTTTGATGGCACGCTCGTGCAGACGCGCTACGTTCCAGGGTCATTGTTTTCAGTCAACACCGTGACGGCGGCAAATATTCCTGATTTATTTGCTCGCAATGAGCGCTTGGTTTGTCTGTTTGATACGGACTTTGGTCGCGCAGCGGTGGTGATGGTCGGCGCCATGATCGTGGCTGGCATTGAAACGGTCGCCACGGGCAAAATTGAGCGATCGCCAAACATTCAGCAGCAATCACACAACTTAAGCTTAAATAAAGGCGATGAGCTTGGCAGATTTTATCTTGGGTCAACGGCAATTGTCGTGTTGCCAAAAGCGGCAAAAACCACTTGGCAACATGACTTGAGTGCCGGAAGCAGCGTTCAAATGGGGCAACTGCTTGGGATCCATCAAAAAACTTAATCAGAAACCGCTAAAGCGGTTAAAAAAATTAACGCTTTAGCGGTTATTCATCTTTTAGTTAATTGAGCGTTAAATCGCCTTCAAAAGCTATTTAATCAAATTGCTGATCGTTTTAAAGGCAGGGTCTTTGCTTGATCGGCAAAGCTCAAATAAAATAGTTTCAACGGTAGTAATCACACCACCTGCTCGGCGAATCCGGCGCAGGGCAAGCTTTTTGTCGTAGGGAAATCGCGAGCCGACCGCGTCCCCAATAATGACCGGCTGCATACCATTATCGAGTAAATCAAGCGCCGTCTGCAAAATACAAACGTGAGTTTCAACGCCGCAAAGCAAGACGGTACTGCGGTTTTGCTGAGCTAAATAATGCCAAGATTCATCGGTATCACAAGCGCTAAAGGTAACTTTTTCAAAGCTTTTGGCGTTGTCAGCCGTCAGCAACTCACGGATTTCAGGCAAGGTATCGCCAAGACCTTTTTTATATTGCTCGTTAAGCATAATTGGAATATCAAGCGCTTGTAAGCCTTTGACCAAGGTGACGATTTTTTTGACGACGGCTTCATGATCGTCGATGTGCGGGGTTAAGCGTTCTTGAACGTCAATCACCATGGCTTGGGTATTTTCGCGGGAAATTCGGTAGGTTTTGTCAGAAAACATGGTCGACATAGTACGCTCCTTGTCGGCGGCAAAATTGGTGCGCCAAAATTAGTCATCGTTTCTTGTTATTTTGCCTCTCTTATTTAGTCATATTTTGTCGATATCGTCAATGAGGATAACTTTCGGTAACAACTTATTTCAGATCATCTATTTTTATTTTATATGTCATAAGTTTGATCCTTACCCTTTTCCATAAAAAAACCCCTTTTAAAAAAAGAGGTTTTTCTGCATTTATTTAAACTAGTTTTGCTTAAAAATTAAACTATCGTTAAACTCGCTCAATCACCGTAGCAATACCTTGACCCAAACCAATACACATGGTGGCAAGACCGATTTCGGTGTCCATTTGCTCCATCGCGTTCAAAAGCGTGACGGTGATTCGAGCGCCTGAGCAGCCAAGCGGATGACCAAGGGCAATTGCGCCGCCATTAACGTTGATGATGTCTTGCTTGTCGCTTAGCCCCATCGATTTAATCACAGCAAGGCTTTGCGCGGCAAATGCTTCATTTAATTCAATGGTTTGGATGTCATCCAAGCTCATGCCGGCGCGTTTGAGCGCTTTTTGGGTGGCAGGAACGGGACCATAACCCATAATCGCGGCATCACAACCGGCAATCGCCATACTGCGGATTCGCGCTCGTGGTTTCAGTCCTAACTCTTGCGCTTTTTTGGCACTCATGACAAGCATAGCAGACGCGCCATCAGACAGCGCCGATGACGTTGCTGCGGTGACCGTACCATTTTTCGGGTCAAAAGCAGGTCGCAATTTTTGCATTTGCTCAATAGTCGCATCAGGGCGGATGACCTCATCAACGGTACAAAGCTGCAAGTAGCCGTTTTCGTCGTGACCTTCAATGCCAACAATTTCATTTTTAAAGCGACCATTGGTGGTGGCATCCCAAGCTCGGCGATGCGACTCAAGACCAAAGGCGTCTTGCTCTTCGCGGCTGACGTTGTTCATGCGACCAAGCATTTCAGCAGTCAGCCCCATCATGTTGGAGGCGCGGGCGTAATGTTTTGAGGCTTCAGGGTTGATATCAATGCCGTGCATCATGCCCACGTGACCCATGTGCTCAACGCCGCCGATGATAAAAACTTCACCTTGACCCGTCATGATTTGCGCAGCAGCCGTGTGCAGCGCTTGCATGGAGGAGCCGCAAAGTCGGTTGACCGTTTGACCGCCCGACGTTTTTGGGATGTCGGCAAGCAGCCCAATATTGCGACCAATGTTCATGCCTTGCTCAAGCGTTTGGTTGACGCAGCCCCAAATGATATCTTCCACTTCGCGGGTGTCAAAGTCGTTGCGTGTTGTCAGCGCTCGCACCAGTTCTGCCGACATACTGTCCGCACGAACGTAGCGAAACATACCGTTTTTTGATTTTCCCATGGCGGTGCGGACGCCATCGACGATGACCACATCTTTTGGACTAAGCGTTGTCATATCAATATCCTTTTTTAATTTGGTTTGGGCAAAGTCAGATTTAATCTTGGTTGTTCTTGTCTTTTTAATCCAAGCTTTGCCGCTAAATTTTGAGTTAAAAAATTTTTATTTACGGCAAGTTAAGCAACCGGATAAAAGGTTTCGCCATTAGCTGCCATATCGCGGATTTTTTGCGGGGCTTCATAAGCTTTGCCAAGGTGCGCGTATTTTTCGCAAAGCTCAAGGTAGTTTTTGACGCCCATTTGGTCGATATAGCGGCAAGGACCCCCGCGAAACGGTGGGAAACCAACGCCCATAATCATTGCCATGTCGGCCTCGGCTGGCGTTGCCACGATGTTGTCTTCAAGGCAGCGAACCGTTTCGTTACAAAACGCAAGCATCATCCGGTCAATGATGGTTTGGTCGTCAAACGCTTGTTTATCGCTGTCGGTGATCGCTTTTAGCAGCTCATAAGTGGCGTCATCGGCGACTTTTTTTGGTTTGCCGCGCTTGTCGGTTTCATATTTATAAAAGCCAATCCCATTTTTTTGACCCAAACGGTTATTTTCAAAAAGCGCTTGAATCGCGCCTTTATAATCCGGCTTCATGCGGTCAGGATAGCCCTCTGCCATGACTTCTGCGCCGTGAACGCCGGTGTCAAGACCAACGACATCAATCAAATAGGCAGGTCCCATTGGCCAGCCGAATTTTTCCATAACGCGGTCAACGTGAACAAAGTCCGCGCCTTGTTTGAGCAGCAAATCAAACGCGCCAAAGTATGGGAACAATACGCGGTTCACCAAAAATCCAGGGCAATCGTTCACGACAACAGGGACTTTGCCCATTTTGGTGGCAAGGGCAACGGTAGTCGCAATGGCTTCTTCAGACGATTTCTCACCGCGAATCACTTCAACGAGTGGCATTTTGTGAACGGGGTTAAAAAAGTGCATGCCTACAAAGTTTTCAGGACGCTGCAAAACTTCTGCCAAATACGTGATAGAAATGGTTGAGGTATTCGATGCCAAAATGCAGTTGTCTTTGACCAAGCCTTCGACTTCTTTTAACACCGCATGTTTGACTTTTGGGTTTTCAACGACCGCTTCAATGACGATGTCGGTATCGCCAAAATCGCCATAATTCAGCGTTGGGCGAATGTGGCTGAGCGTTTGCCCCATTTGGGTAGCGTTGATTTTACCGCGATCAACGAGTTTACCAAGCAGTTTGCTGGCTTCGTTCATTCCCAAATCAAGCTGCTCGGCCTTGATGTCTTTCATGATGATTGGCAAGCCTTTACTCGCCGCTTGATAAGCAATACCGCCGCCCATGATTCCCGCGCCTAAAACCGCCGCTTCGTTAATGTCATGAGCTTGCTTGCTGTGTTTTTTAGCTAATTTTTTAACGAGTTGGTCATTTAAAAATAATCCAACCAAGCTTTCGGCTTGCGGCGTTTTAGCCGCTTTAGCAAATCCTGCGGCTTCAACTTGAATGGCTTTATCGCGCGGTAAATTGATGTGCTTTTCCATTGCCTCTATTGCTAAGGCGGGCGCAGGGTATTGTTTTGGATTGGCTTTGGCAAAAATCATACCTTTGGCGCTGTTAAATGCCATGGCTTGCTCAAGCGGATTGAGTTTGACCGGATTGATTTTTTCATCGTGGCGCGCTTGCCAATCAAGCTCACCTGAGATGCACTTTTTGACTAAATCAATGGCGGCATCTTGCAAGTCATCATTTGGAACGGTGGCGTCAACCAAGCCAAGCTTTAACGCATCTAGCGGCTTTTTGGGCGTTCCAGTGGCAATAAGTTCAAGCGCGTTATCAATGCCAATCAGTCGCGTGGTGCGAACCGTTCCGCCAAAGCCGGGGAAAATCCCAAGCTGAGTCTCCGGCAGTCCAATGATTGCCTTGTCGCCCATCACGCGGTAATCACAAACAAGGGTCATTTCACAACCGCCGCCAAGCGCTGCGCCATTAATCGCGGCAACTTTTGGAAACGGCAAATCTTCAAAACGGTTAAAGCTGTCATTAATTTCAACAAGCCACGATTTAATATCGTCTTCAGGCTGCTTAAATGAAGCAACAAATTCAGTAATGTCCGCGCCCGCGATAAAGACGCTTTTGCCTGAGGTGACAATCAGCCCTTTGACCGCATCATTGTTTTCAAGGGCGCTGACCGCCTCGCTAAATTGCTTATTGGTCTCTTTATCAAACTTATTGACGCTCTCGCCTTGTGCGTCGTAATGCATGTTGGCAATGCCATCCTCCAGCATGCTGACGGTGATGCGGTTTCCTTGATAAATCATGTCCGGCTCCTTGATTTTTAAAATTTTTATAAAAGATAATGTGATTAAATCTTGACCGCTAAGCAACAATTAACGCCAATTACCAAACGGTTTTGCGCAATTAGTGTAGAAGATTGCGCCGCCTGCTGTCATAAGCCAATCCAAACTCATAAGTCATGACTGATTAGTCATTTTCTGAAAAAGTTAATTTGTGGCAAAAAAGCAAAATTTTGGTCAGCAATTATCAAATCATAATCAAGCGACAAGTTAAACCGCCAATACGTAACCAAATCCTAAGCCGTATTAATGAGCGCCCAAAATCACCGAGAAACAACCGATTGTCACGCGCCATAAACCAAGCCGAGCCTTGCTGCGCGCTATCATGCTACAATTAGTGGTAATAATTTATGCTCCATTTCTCGCCTATCTTTAAGCTTTTATTTGTAAGGTTGCCCCCTTTATGAGCGCTTTAGCTGCCCCGCGATTTGCCCCGTTCACCTCATTTTTAGACTTTCAACGTCAGCTGCAGCTGCAAATTGCCGCGGATTTGGACGCCCTTTTTGCAGCAACCGACTTGCCAAAACCGCTAATTGACGCCTGCCGCTACGTGATGAGCAATCAAGGCAAATTGGTGCGACCGCTTTTGGTTGCCGCCGCTTTTGTCAGCACCAGTCACGAGGACAGCTTTGAGACGCCTGCCTTAAGCGCTGACCAAATCAAAGACGAAAACAGCGCTGAAACTGAGCTATTAAACCAAGTCAATGCGCAGTTAGAAGTGCAAAGCTACTTTGATATGTGCCGCCGTGCCGCCCTTGCCGTTGAGCTGCTCCACACCTACTCGCTTGTTCATGACGACTTGCCGTGTATGGACGATGACGCGCTGCGCCGTGGTCAGCCGACCGCTCATGTGGCGTTTGACGAGGCAACCGCGCTGCTGGCAGGCGACGTGCTGCAAACGCTTGCTTTTGAAGTATTGACCATTAAGCTGCCCAATTTTGCGCCGTTTAATCCGCTGATAGCCGGCGAGCTTTTAGCCGTTTTTGCCCCGCGAGCGCGGCGAATGGTGGCAGGTCAAATGCTGGATTTAAACGCCGAAGCCAAAGCGAATATCAGCCAAAACGAGCTTGAAGCCATCCATTGCGATAAAACCGGCGCACTTATTGAAGCTGCCATGCTCATGGGCGCGATTTGTGGGAACGCCACCGCCCCTGAGCGCATTGCCTTGCAAGATTGCGCTCAACATATCGGGCTTGCCTTTCAAGTCCAAGATGACATTTTGGACGTCACCATGAGCACCGACGCGCTTGGCAAACCTGCCGGAAGCGATGAAAAACTGGACAAATCCACTTACGTAAAACTCATGGGAATTGAGGCGGCAAGCCATTACGCGCAAAGCCTATTTGACCAAGGTCGCCAAGCCATTACCACCACTTTAAAAGACAATCCCAATCATAAAGCGCTGCTTGAACTTATCGATTGGCTTTGGGCGCGGCAAAAATAAGTAGTAAGCTAATTTTGAAAGTAAGTTTTGAAAGCTATTAAAAAAAGAATCATAAAAAAATAACGTGGAATAAGAAAAAACCAAGGATAAGCCATGACCGACAATAAAAAACCCACCGTTTATCTTGGCACCGGCGGCTACAGCGACACTGATTTATTAGGAACGCTGTATCCGACCGGAACGAAAAAAACGGACTTTTTAAAAGAGTACGCCAAGCATTACGGCGCAGTTGAAGTGAACAGCACCTTTTACGCGCCCATCGGTCAAAAAGCCTTTGCCGGAATGATTGATAAAGCGTATAACCAAGTCGGAAGTCAGCTTAAATTCGCTGTCAAACTGCACCAAGATTTCACCCACGCCCGCAAAGGCACGCCGGAGCACGCCCAATCTTTTTTAAACGCGCTCACGCCGCTTGTGGAAGCCGATGCCTTAGCGCCACTACTTTTGCAATTTCCGCACGGCTTTGACCGCAATCAAGCCAACCGCTTGTATCTTAGCGAGCTCGTTAGTTGGTTTTCAGGCTATCCGCTTGCCATTGAGTTTCGCCATAACAGTTGGCACACGCCGCAAGTGGTGGACAGCTTTGTCAAGCAAGGGCTGATTTGGTGCAGCGTGGATTATCCTGACGTGTCGGGACTGCCGCCGTCACGGCTGATTTTCACGAGCCGGACGGGCTATTTGCGGATGCATGGCAACAATCTAAACTGGTGGGATGCGATGAGCGCGAGCGACCGCCACGACTATCGCTACACCGAGGCGGAGATGCAGGACTGGGCGCAAGCGATTGACAATCAGCGTCAGCATTTTGATACGCTTTTCGTGTTTTTTCAAAATACGGTCAACGCGCATTCTTATTATAATATTAAGATGCTCAAAGCAGCGCTTGAGGGGTTTGGGATTGGGGTACTATAATACTTAGAATTTAGAATATTGTTAAAAACATAAAATCAAATAAGGTTTGACCTGTGGAAAATCATGAAATTGTCCAATTTGCTGAAAAAGTAATCTCTTCTATTACTAATGATATTAATAATAGTATTTATTCTGACCCTGAAGCAAGTTTAACAGTTCAGTGGAAAAGATGTGAAGCATTTAATGCTTCAGCCATTTCGAATTCTAAACCTACCGAACCACCTATACATATTATAGAAATTAATTACGGTTTAGTTATTTCGCTATATCAAGACATAGATGATTACTGCAATTATCTTGAAAGTGGTCTTGATCAAGAAATATTTGATTATTTTCAAAAAGATCATTCTGCTATAAAATTATTGCCACCTAGCTTTGAACCCATAGAATACAGAAAGAATATGTTTATAAGTGCTTTAACTTGGGTTTATTTTCACGAACTAGCACATCTTAACCAAGAGCATGGATATTTGCTTAATAAAATAACTAATACTTTTCATTACTCTAAATTTGAAGAATTTAATCTTGATAAATCGCAGAGCTTAAAAGGAAATATAGCAAATTTACACCATACCTTAGAACTAGCTGCTGATTTTGAAGCTATAAAAGTATGTATAGCAGAGCTAATTAGACATTTTAATAACCACAATAATGAGTTAAAAGAAACTATAGGAACACTTGTGAGTGGGATATCTTGCGCGGTATACAAAATGCACAATTTATCTATGTTAGATTTAAAAAGTGAAATAACAGGCTCTCACCCATCCTCTATAGTAAGGTTAGAACAAATACTTCCCCAAATTTGGGAGCATTTTGATCTTTTAGAAAGACATAAATTAATTAATATTAATATGGATCGATCTGAATTAGTGCAGATGGTTGATATGAACGCACGAACCGCGGGATTTTTTTGGTTTAGAAAAAGACATATTCAACCAACAGATTTAGTTACTTTCATTCACCATGGGACTATTAATAGAGCAGGTGGTAAAGAGTATTTACAAAGCATTATAAATACCTGGGATGCTATCAAAGATGAAATAAATGAAAACTTACGAAACAAAGATAAAGCTTTTTCAATACTAGAATTTAGTGATGAATATAGAGATTTAGTTTTTGAACGTTAGAGAACAAAATCAAACTTCAAATCAATATAATAAAACTTAATATGTTCATTATCAAAAAAAAGACGCCTCTCAGCGTCTTTTTTTAAATCAATCACCGCTTAAAGATTACTCTTCAACGCCTGCATCTTGACCTTTGTATTTTGCGTTCGCGTAGTCCCAGTTCACAAGCTTATCAAGGAACGTGTCCACGTAGTCAGGACGACGGTTGCGATAGTCGATGTAGTACGCATGTTCCCAAACGTCACAAGTCAATACCGCAACTTTACCGTGCGCCATTGGGGTGTCAGCGTTGGCAGTTTTCATGATAGACAATTTGCCACCTTCAGTGTCCGCAACCAACCAGGCCCAACCTGAACCAAACTGAGAAACTGCTGCGGTTTTGAACTCGTCGCGGAACTTGTCGTAGCTGCCAAAGGCTTCTTCGATTTTGCCTTTTAAGTCGCCCGTTGGCTTGCCGCCGCCGTTGTTTGGCGTCATGCAGTTCCAATAAAACGTATGGTTCCAAACTTGAGCCGCTTGGTTAAAGATGTTTTGGGTGCTGTCATCTTTTGCGGTAGCTTTGATGATCTCTGGCAAGGTTTTGCCTTCAAGTCCTGATCCTGGAAGCAATTCGTTGAGTTTATTCACATAAGCGGCGTGGTGCTTGTCGTGATGGTATTCAAGCGTCTCAGCGCTGATGTTTGGCTCTAAAGCGTCCTTGGCGTAAGGCAAATCTGGCAGTTTAATCTGTGACATATTATTATATCCTTTGCTGGTTTAGCCGATTGTATTGCACGTTGCAATCCTCACCGCAGCAACCTTTTTATGACCGTAGCGCATCAAAAAAGCATATGCTGGGCTAAATTGGCTGGGGTTTTGAGAAATAGCGGGCGATCATCCCGTAGCGATTTTGGTCATCCGTTGAAGTTAACGATATTTAACTTTTTATTGATAACCAATAAGCACTCGTTCACTATAAGCTTGCAGCACATTATAGCAAATACTCCCCTATCATATCCGTTACGGTATGTTATAGCCAGTATTTATGACGAAAATCCAATTTTTTTACCCCTCTATTTTTGACGCCAATTATTTTGAGATAAGTTATGAGTTTAATCACCAGCGAAAAGCATCGTATTAAAAAAGCCCGCCCTGATACCACGCAATGGGTACTTGCCAGTAACAACAACGGCAAGTTAAAGGAGTTTCAGTGCTTATTTGCAGAAGCCAACCTAAACGTTGAGATTATCCCGCAAGGTCAGCTTGGCATTAGTGATGCCATCGAGGACGGACTCAGCTTTGTCGAAAATGCTATTATCAAAGCCCGTCACGCCAGCCGCGAAAGTGGACTTCCCGCTATTGCTGACGATTCAGGGCTTTGCGTTCCGATTTTAGGAAATGCGCCGGGGATTTATTCGGCGCGATTTGCAGACGATCACGGCAATGACGCCAAAAACAATGCCAAATTGCTTGATGAGCTTGCCCCACTTCGCAAGCAAACTGATACCCCTATTAAAGGTATGTTTGTTTGCGTATTAGCCATGGTTCAGCACGCCGACGATCCACTACCGATTATCGCCGAAGGGCTTTGGCAGGGCGAGATTTTAGATTCACCTTTTGGCGAGGGCGGCTTTGGTTATGACCCGCTATTTTGGTTGCCAGGCTTACAGCAAAGCGCGGCAAGTCTTAGCATGGCGGACAAAAACCAAATCAGCCACCGCGGTCAAGCGATTGCAAGCTTACTTAAGCAACTAAATTCGCGAGTTTAAGCGCTCCCTTTTAACTGCCAGCCTACGCGCAATTTTGCAGGGATTAGTTTTTACTTTGATTAGTAGATAGATTATACTGACCTACTTTTAAATTTTTATTACCATACGGGTTTTTTTTACCCCAAAATTTACCATCCCAAAACTGGCATCCGCGAATGCCAACCATTGATATGAAAGGTGCAATCAACATGGCAACAGATTTACAAGTGACGACCAACAAGCTGAATAATAAAGAAACTCAGCTGACCGTTAAAGTCCCTGTCGAAAAAATCCAAAAACAAGTGGAAAGCCGCATCAGCCAAGTGGCAAAAACCGCCAAAATCGACGGTTTCCGTAAAGGCAAAGTGCCCATGTCGCACATCCGCGCTCAATATGGCGCGGGCATCCAGCAAGAAGTCATTAATGACGTGATCCGCGACACCGTTTTTGAAGCCATTAAAGAAGAAGACATTCGCGCCGTTGGTATGCCAAATATCGATGATGTGAAACTTGAAGATGACTTTTTGGTGTATCAAGCCACCGTTGAAATCTTCCCAGAAATCGACGTTCAAGGCGTCAGCGACATCGAAGTTGAGCGTCAAAGCGCAACTGTCAGCGACGAAGACGTGGACACCATGATTGAAAATCTTCAAAAGCAGCGTCAAGAGTTTGCTGAAAAAGACGGCGCGGCGGATGAAGGCGACCAAGTCATTTTTGACTTTGAAGGCTCAATCGACGGCGAAAAATTTGAAGGCGGCAGCGCGGAAGACTTCAAACTTGTCCTTGGCAGCAATCAGATGATCCCAGGATTTGAAGATGGCATCAAAGGCATGAAAGCTGGTGACGAAAAAACCATCGATGTGACCTTCCCTGAAGATTACCAAGCAGAAAACTTAGCGGGCAAACAAGCGCAATTTAAAATCAATGTGAAAAAAGTTGAAGCCTCAAAATTGCCTGAAATTAACGATGAGTTTTTAGAACTGTTTGGCGTAAAAGAGGGCGGCGTTGATAAACTCAAAGCCGACGTTCGCAAAAACATGGAACGCGAAATCAAAAACGCCGCTCGCAATCAAGTCAAGCAAGCCGCTTTTGACGCATTGCTTGAAAAAAATGCATTTGACGTGCCAAGCGCGATGCTTGAGCAAGAAATCGACCGTCAGCGCAACATGATGATGCAGCGCTTTGCTCAGCAATTTGGCGCTGCTGCCGACAGCTTTAACAAAGACATGCTGCCAAACGAGCTGTTTGAAGATCAAGCCCTTCGCGCCGCTCGCCTTGGCATTATTGTCGCGCGCCTTATCGACACCAACAACTTTGAAGTGGATCAAGACCGCGTTGAAGCCTTCATCAAAGAAGCCGCTGAAAACTACGAAGATCCAGAAGAAGTTATCGAATATTACACCAATGACAAGCAGCAACGCGCCAACATTGAGTCAGTCGTATTAGAAGACCAAGTGGTCGATTATTTAATTGCTCAAGGTAAAGTGACTGACAAAGAAGTCAGCTACCAAGACCTGCTTGCCGCTCAGCAGCAAGCCATGTAATCGAAGCTGGTTTTAAAAAATGCCCTAACAACTCGTTGGGGCATTTTTCTTGAGGCAGTTAAAAATAAGGTCGGCGCTTAGCGAAATTTGTAGCGAAATTGCTAATTTTGCCGTTCAATTACGCTTGAAGTCTTGATAATTCGTGCCAAACGCCTTATTAATAGGGCACTTAATTTTTATTTTGGCGCGTTATTCTACAATTTTTATTATTCTCAGTTTTATCTAATTTTTTAGGATATTTTTATGACCGATTATGATCGCATCACGGCAAATCCGCATTTTGAGACCGTTCTTAGTGCCCTTCCTGCCAAAAACGCGTTAGTTCCGATGGTGGTTGAGCAGTCCTCACGCGGCGAGCGCTCGTTTGATATTTTCTCGCGCCTACTTCGTGAGCGCGTCATCTTTTTGACCGGCGAAGTTGAAGACAACATGGCAAATTTAATTGTCGCGCAATTATTATTTTTGGAAGCTGAAAACCCTGACAAAGACATTCATTTGTACATCAACTCCCCTGGCGGCGTGGTGACAGCGGGAATGGCAATTTATGACACCATGAACTTTATCAAGCCTGACGTGTCGACCATTTGCTTAGGTCAAGCCGCCTCCATGGGGTCGTTTTTGTTATCGGCAGGCGCAAAAGGCAAGCGTTATGCCCTTGCCAACTCGCGCGTGATGATTCACCAGCCGTTAGGCGGCTTTCGCGGTCAAGCGTCCGATATCGAAATTCATGCCCGCGAAATTATTGAATTAAAAGCTAAGCTGAACCGCTTGCTTGCTGAGCATACTGGTCAACCCATTGAGCGCTTAGAAAAAGATACCGATCGTGATAATTTCATGAGCGCTGCTGCTGCCAAGGCTTACGGCTTGGTTGATGAAGTGCTTGAGCGCCGACCTGAAGGGTTGTAATCCTTTAACCCTAGCGATGCTAAATTTAATCGCGATTAAAAACCCTAAAACAGAGCATCAAAGTTTGGTAATGTCCTGCTTTGATGCCCCTTATTGACCACCCATTAAGCGTAAACCCTGCGTGAATATTTAGGAGCGCCTTTTATGGCCGATGACAACAATCCCCACTGCTCGTTTTGCGGCAAGGCCAAAAATGAGGTCAAACAATTAATTGCCGCAGATGACGCCAATATCTGTAACGAATGTATCGAGCTTTGCACCGATTTGATCGCTGACAGTGACCGCGATGGCGATATTCTTGATGACGATCTCGACACCTCTTGGGTCAATAAAAAACTGCCGACCCCAAAAGAGCTTCGCGCCCATTTAGATGACTACGTGATCGGTCAAGATGCCGCCAAAAAAGCGCTTGCCGTTGCCGTTTATAACCATTATAAACGCTTAAAAGTCAGCCAAACGCTTGCTCAAGACAGCAAAAAAGCCAAAATCGGCGCGGATGACGCCATGGTTGAATTGGCAAAAAGTAATATCTTGCTGATTGGTCCGACAGGATCAGGAAAAACGCTGCTGGCGCAAACCCTTGCCCGACTTTTAGATGTGCCGTTTGCGATGGCGGACGCCACCACCTTGACCGAAGCCGGTTACGTGGGCGAAGACGTTGAAAACATCGTCCAAAAGCTCTTGCAAGCATCTGATTATGATGTGAGTCGTGCCGAGCAAGGCATCATTTATATTGATGAAATCGATAAAATTAGCAAAAAAGGCGACAATCCCTCGATCACTCGTGACGTATCAGGCGAAGGCGTTCAGCAAGCATTGCTAAAACTCATCGAAGGTACGGTGGCTGCCATTCCGCCACACGGCGGCCGCAAGCACCCGCAGCAAGAGCTGATTCAGGTAGATACCAGCAATATCTTGATCATCGTTGGTGGCGCATTTGCAGGACTGGATAAAATCATTCAGCAGCGCACCGAAAAAACGGGAATCGGCTTTAACGCCGCTGTCAGCTCAAAAGACGATAGCCGCAAAAGCTCTGAGCTGTTTAAAGAAGTTGAGCCAGAAGACTTAATCAAATTTGGCTTAATTCCTGAGCTGATCGGTCGATTGCCAGTGATTGCCGCTTTAGAAGAACTTGATGAAGCGGCGCTGATGCAGATTTTAACTGAGCCAAAAAATGCTTTAGTCAAACAATACCGTTACTTGTTTGAGATGGAAGGCGCGGCGATTGACTTCACTGAAGATGCGCTCAAAGCCATTGCTAAACGTGCCATGGCACGAAAAACCGGCGCTCGTGGACTTCGCTCCATCGTTGAAAATGCCCTGCTTGAAACCATGTATGAGCTGCCCTCTATGGAAGGCATCACTACAGTAACGGTCGATGAAGCGGTCATCAATGATGGCAAAACACCTAAAATTGCCTAATAATTGTGTTACAATTCTAAATTGATCGTTTGAATTACTAATCTCTTAAACGCTCACCTACAGTTTTTTAATTCGCTAGCGCCTTATGATTCGCATACGGGGCGCTTGGCGTTTATTTTTTTTAATTACTGGCATGACTTTTTTTCTCTTAAAAAAAAGTTAGGGTACTTATCCCTTTAGTTTTTCGTTACGTGAATTAATACTTCATGGCAGATTTACAACAGTTTGCCGGTTTTGTGTTGCTATAATTTAACGAAAAGAGCGTTTTAGACATTTATTTTTAGGCGCTTATTAAGCGATTAAAAGTAAAAAAATTGCTCAATTTTGAAGACAGTTATAAAAGAAGATAGTTATAAAAATTGAATGACTATAAGTTTTAATTACCTAACTTATGAATCGTGGTTATGATTTTTGAGATTGAAGAATTTTTTTATTTTAGCCGCTGATTTGATTAAAAATTTGTTAGAGGTTTAAAAGTTAGAATTACGCACAATGCCACTAAATTATCACAATACTTTGTTTTTTACATATTATTTTTCATTATAAGGATATGCTTATGAAAACTTTTTTATCAGCCAAACCGGCACTTAGCGTTGCGGTGTTGGTGGCACTAAGCGCTGCTGGGATGGCAGGCTGTAGCGGTGATAAGGGCGTCAAAGCTACTGATCGGGTGGCAGAAGCTGAAGCCATCGCTCGAGTTCAAGATTTAGAAGCGCGAGCGGAGCAATTAGAAGGCAATGCCCCTGCTGCCGGAAGCACGCCTGCAGCCGCTCTTGCAACTTCGGGTGCAGCGACTACCGCGACGGTGAAAATGCCAGATGAATCTACCATCCCTGATGATGAAACCGGTGAGGCAATTCGCCGCGGGATGCAGATTGTCAATCATACTTATAAAGAAATGCCGGACAACGTTGGCAACCAGCTGAACTGTACCAGCTGTCACTTAGGAAACGGCTCGGAAGCTTATGCGTCGCCTTGGAACGGTTTGTCTAGTATTTACCCCATCTATCGCTCGCGCGCTGGTCGCGTCAACTCTTTGCAAGAGCGAATTAACGGTTGTTTTCAGCGTTCCATGAACGGCAAGCCGCTTGATTTGGCATCCGATGATATGAATGCGATCGTCGCTTATATGAACTGGCTGTCGCAAGGCATCCCAATGGGCGTCTCTCCTGAAGGTCGCGGTTTTGCAAAAATTGACAAAACGCTTGAGCCAAACGCGGACAATGGCAAAAAGCTATTTGCTGAAAAATGCTCGACCTGTCACGGCGAAAACGGCGAAGGTCAATACAATGACGATGGCACTTACGTTTATCCTGCGGTTGCCGGTGACAAATCCTTTAACGATGGCGCGGGAATGGCGCGAACCTATACCGCTGCTGCCTTTATTAAAGGTAAAATGCCCTTTGGTCAAGGCAATTCGCTCAGTGACCAAGAAGCGGTGGATATTGCTCAGTACTTTACCCACTTGCCAAGACCGGTCAAAGCCAATAAAGACAAAGACTGGCCTAATGGTGACGCGCCAAAAGATGCCCGTAAATAATTTGTCAGCTTTAAAAAAATCCCAGCATGGACTGGGATTTTTTTGGACAATTTGAAACGTGAACAGATTAAAAATAAGCTAAGGCAATTTCATATCGCCATCAACAATAAGCCCCATCCGGCGCATCATAAACGCCACCCCCCAAGCAATGATTGCTGGCAAAACAAACATCAGCAAAATAATCGCAGACCAAAGCTGCAAAGGATTCATGATGTCTTTTGAGGCGTCAATCACCCCAAAGACCCCGACCAATCCTGCTGTTCCCATGCCAGCGCCCGTTGCCGTACAAGCCAATTGAAAGCCAACCGTAGCAATAGGTCCTACAATGGCGCTGGCTATTACCGCGGGCAGTAAAATGATCGGCTTTTTAAACACGTTGGGAATTTGCAGCATGCTCGTTCCCAAACCTTGCGAGATGACGCCACTAACCCCATTGTCTTTAAAACTTGCCGCCGCAAAGCCGACCATGTGAGCGGCGCAGCCAACCACTGCAGCCCCACCTGCCAAACCGCTAAGACCGATGGCAATGCAAATTGCCGCGCTTGAGGTCGGCAACGTTAACAACAGCCCAACCACCACGGCAATAACCATTCCCATAAGTAGCGGCTGCAATGCCGTTGCCGCTTGAATCCCATGACCGATCGCATCAATAGCCGCAACGACTGGCGGATTTAAAACGGCACAAACGCCAAGCGCCACCACGCAAACGGTTAGTGGAATCAGTAAAATATCCAGTTTGGTTTTTCCTGCCACCAAAGTTCCGGCGCGATAAGCAAAAACTGCCGCCAAATACGCGCCAATAGGATTTCCTGGAACCGCAGCAAACGTTGTCACTCCTGAATCTTGAGTCATAAATAGCGATCCTGCCAACAGCGCTTCAGAATGAGCGCCAAGCATTCCTGCCACTAGCCCACTTAAAATCACAAGCGTCGGTGCTTTTAAATAATACGCAATCCCCGCGCCAATCCCTGCGCCCATCAAGACCGATGCCAGTTTGCCGACCGCAATCAAGATAGGCAACCCAAGCCAGCTGCCAATTTGGGAGATGATCAATCCGGCAATCAAAGTGACAAACAGCCCAAGCGCCATTCCGGTAAAGGCATCGATCAAGTATTTTTGAAAAAAGGCTTTTGGGGTAAAGTAAGCTGGTGCTTTGGCAAGTTGACTCATGATGTCCGCTCACAAAAAGGAAGGTAAAATAAATGAAAGTAATCAAATTAAAACAAGTGGTCAGCGGTCAATTTTTCAACTTATGACGTTATGTTAAAAAAGCGCCATAAATGACGCTTTTAAATTAACTATCCGCCATCAGCGGCGCTGCTCGACAATAATAGAATCAATGCCGTTATTTTGTAGTCGCTGCTGAGCGCCTGAAACTGCTTTTCGATTGTCCATGGGTCGTGAAATCACTTGATAAATAGGAGCGCCATTTGCGGTATTGTTTTTTACCACTTTGGCATCAACACCTGCCATCAATACTTGAGCGCGGCGGCGATCGGCTTCATCGGCACTGCCAAAGCTGTTAATTTGCAGGATATACGTCGTTGCAGGAGCGCTTCGTTGAACGCTTGCGCTTGCTTTTTCGCTGGTGCTTCGGTTTTGGTTTTGCGCGGTTGGCGGCGCGTCTTGGTTGCCTGTATTACTTGAGTTGCTTGAGTTAGGAGTACTCTCATAAGTGCTATTTTCTTCGATGATGACAATATCATCATTCCCACTTACCGCTGAATCATTAGGGCGATTGCTGTCATCCGAGCCGCTTTGATTGTCTGAGTTGGCGCCATCATTGCTGGCAGTGTCAGATTTTGGCTGAACGACCACCACATCTGGTTCAAACGCAGTGTTGGCTGGCGTTTGGCTTGGCTCCAAAATATTTTCATCAGGAATGGTTGCCATCTCTTGATTGGGCAAAATATCATAAAACTCGTAATCGTCCTCATTGGCGTTGGTATTGACGCGCGGTTGAACTTGCCGATCCGATTCCGTTGAGGTTTTGGCAGGGGTAAAATCAAACAGTGGCGATAAATATAAAAATACCCCAATCATTAAGGTTAAAACCGCACCAACAAACATCCATAACAATCCTGATGCGCTACTTGATTGGCGTTTTGCCGTGGCACCTTTAGGTTTTTTGGCTAACATGGATGGCAGTCTCCTTAGCAAAGTCAGGATATTTTTGGAAAAAACAGCGCCAATTTTTACGCTGTTTTTTCCAAGAGGTCAATGGGATCATGGTAAATGATAGCAAGATCATATCAAGCCGCGATCGCTTAAATCGTAAGCTATCGTAATTATCACCTTTATGCCTTGACCTACATGGCGGTTGGGGCGCTAAGCCCTAATAATTGTAATCCATTGGCAAGCACTTGCGATACCGCTTTTGATAAGCGCAGGCGAGCTTGCATCAATTTTAACTCCTCATCGCTTGGCGTCTCATTTTGGCTCAGCGCCATCGGCAAAATGCGGTTGCTGTCGTACCAACCGTGAAATAGCGCGGCAAGCTCTTTTAAATAGTTGGTTAAAATATGCGGCTCATAGCCCGTTGCCGCGCGGCGAATGGTCGCAGGATAAGCGGCAAGCAATTTGATAAGCGCCTCTTCATTGGCAGCGGTCAATCGCGACTCCTCAGCTTTGCCAAGCTCATCATTAGCGCTTAACCCAAAACTTGCAAGCTTTTCAAGCAATCGGCAAACGCGGGCGTGAGCGTACTGGATATAGTAAACCAAGTTGTCTTTACTTTGCGATTTTGCCAATTCCAAATCAAAATCAACATGAACTTCCGGTTTTCTTGCCACATAATAAAAGCGCGCGGCATCGTTGCCAACTTCTTCACGCAATTCGCGCAAGGTGACAAAGCTTCCTGATCGCGACGACATTTGCACCTTTTGTTCACCGCGCCAAAGGGCAACGAACTGAACCAACACCACATCCAAGCGCGCCTCATCAATGCCAAGGGCGCTTAAAGCTGCTTTTACGCGCGGGACATAACCGTGGTGATCGGCGCCCCAAACGTTGATCACTTTATCAAAGCCGCGATCAAACTTGTCTTTATGATAAGCAATATCGGAGGCAAAATAGGTCGTCTGACCGTTGGCGCGGCGAACCACGCGGTCTTTTTCATCGCCAAAATCGGTCGATTTAAACCAAATATTACCCTCTTTTTCGTACAAATAGCCATTGGCATCAAGCTTGGCAAGAACCGGCGCGATTTTATCTTCAATCGATTTTTCGCTAAACCAGCGCTCATAATGAACCCCAAATTCGCCCAAATCGTCTTTAATGTCCGCCAAAATACTGGTCAGCGCTGCATTTAAAAATAGCGCGTAGCCCTCGCCCAACAGCGCTTTGCTATTGGCAATCAAGCCATCAATGTGGGCTTCTTTATCGCCTGACAATAGCACCTTATCGCCGGTCACGGTCACTTCAAATACCGCATCGTCGGCAACGTCTTTAGCCACTTGCGCAAACGGATGAACGTAGCTGTCACCGTGCTGATTTTTTACCGTTTCGGCAATTTCAGTGACATAATCGCCTTGATAGCCGTTGACTGGGAAGGTGACGTCCTCGCCATTTAATTGTAAATAGCGCAAATAGGTGCTGGTTGCCAAAATATCCATCTGCCGACCGGCATCGTTGACGTAATATTCGCGCGTCACCTCATAGCCAATGGCTTCAAGTAAATTGGCAACGCTCATACCAATTGCAGCGCCGCGACCGTGACCGACATGAAGGCTTGACGTTGGGTTGGCGGACACAAACTCAACCTGAATGCTTTTGCCCGAAAACTCATCACTCAGCCCAAACTGCGCTTTTTTCGCAAAAATATCATCAAGCACCGCAAATTTGGCATCAGCGTTTAAAAACACATTGATAAACCCAGGTCCTGCAATTTCAACTTGGCGGATGTCACTGTTTTCAGGCAACGCGTCAACGATTTTTTGTGCAAGCGCTCGCGGATTGCTTTTGGCAGCTTTTGCCGCCACAAGCGCGATGTTGCTGGCAAAATCCCCATGACTTGCGTCCCGAGTTCGGGTGATTTGGCTGTTATTTTCAAACGCTTCAGGCAATTCGCCGGTCGCTTGTAAGGTTTGAATTGCTTGTTGAAATAGTGACGCTAAAGTGTCAATTTGGGCTTGTGACATACAGGTTAAACTCAATCAGTAAAAAAAAGAAATAACAAATAAATATAGCAAGCTTTAGCCGTTATTGCACCTGTTACGCCAAAATTGAGCATAAAAAAAGTCAAAGTTGGCGGCTCATTGTAGCAATTGGGTTGTGCAAACGATTTGCTCGTTTATCGACGGGCGGCTTCAGCGTATAATAAAAAGTAAATGAATAGTGATTCAAGCATCAATTGATAATCATTTCGATGAGCGCTAGTCAATTTTTTTATCTCAATTTTGCTCACTTTAAGGAAAAGGTATGTTTGCCATTGCAGCAAGTACAGTGACCAGCTGGGGGCTTTATGTGTTATTGCCCATTTTTATTGCGTTTTTATTTTTCATTATTTGGGATTTGTCCAAAAAATCTGAAGCCGGTCGCGCTGGAACATTTTGGATGTTTTTGGCGTTGGGCGCAGGCTTCGTCGGTTTTATTTTAAAAATCCTTATTGAAGAAGGCTTTAAGCGCTGGTTTATTTAAGATTGCTGAGCGGTTTTTTGAAATTATGAGACATTAAAGTTTAATATCAGTCATTAAACCGCTTTTTTTGATCAGGGTAAATTTTTTGCAGCCTTATGGCTTATTTTTTTGCAATAAACGTCGCGCGTTTGGGCGCAGGATAGCCTTCGATGGTTTTGCTCACGTCATTTGGGTCTAAAAAATCCTGCAAGGAATGATACGTCATCCAGTCCGTTTGGCGCTGCTCCTCAAAGCAGGTTACCGCCACATCCACGCAGCGAACCTCTGTAAATCCTGCCTTTTTAAGCCAAAGCGTGAGGGCTGCAATGGATGGCAAAAAATAAACGTTGTTCATCTGTGCATAACGCTCGCTTGGCACCAAAACGGTGGTCGCATCCCCATCAACCACGAGCGTCTCTAAAACCAACTCGCCGCCTTTAACCAGCTGACCTTTGAGCTGCTGCAAATGCTCAAAGGGTGAGGCGCGGTGATACAAAACGCCCATGCTAAACACGGTATCAAACAGCTGACTTTGCGTAGGAAGCGCTTCAAGCGGCACCGGAATATAATGGGTTCGAAAGTCATCGAAATCACCGATAAAATGCCGAATCGCCATAAATTGATGGTAAAACAAGCATGACGGGTCAATGATAATCACCGTTTTGGCGCCAAGCCCTGCCATTCGCCAACCGTGATAACCTGAGCCGCCGCCCACATCCAAAATGCGCCGATTGTCAAGGTTGGATAAATGCGCTGCCACGCGCTGCCATTTCAAATCGCTGCGCCATTCGGTATCGATAAAGATTTGCTTCTCATCAGAACCGATTAAAAAAGGACCTTTTCGCCATGGCGCCAGTTTTTGGAGCAGTGCCTCGGTTTGCTTAAATTGCGCTTGAGTAAAGCTTACCTCGATATTCAGATTGTCCGAATCAAGCGCGACATTTTTGGCAGAAAGTTTTGGCAGTTTATTAATGATCGCTTGATATTCAGGGGCATGGGCGTAGTTGGTTTTATCTTTGATGGCGCCGAGCCACTCAGGAAGCAAGGTTAGCCACTCAAAAGCTTTGGGGTGGTGTTTTGCTAAATTTAGCAGCGTTAAATAAAGCTCGCGCTCAGCGCTTGCAATGGTATCAGAACTCATAAAAAACCGTGATTTTTTGAACTGTTAAAAATAATAAATGATAAAAGGCAAGCTTGGTTTAAGCTTTAAAAGCAATCATTGAGGCAAAGTTTAAAAACTGAAACCACGTTAGCTGCCGCTCAAATCCTGCCTCGCCTAAGCGCTTATGATGCTCATCGATGGTATCTGTGATTAATACATTCTCTAAAGCGTTGCGTTTGCCGCTGATTTCCATGTCACTGTAGCCATTAGCGCGTTTAAAATCATAATAGCGCTCAATCAGCCAAGCATCAAACTGCTCATCTAAGGCGTGCGTTTTTTCAGTTAAAATTAAAATCCCGCCTGAAGCAAGCGCTTGATAAATTTTGGTCAATAGCGCTAAACGATCTTCTTTTGGCAAAAACTGCAAGGTTAAATTTAAAATCACCACATCGCAAGGTTCAAACTCAATCTTACGAACATCTTGGGTGATCACCTCAATATCATGCTGCGCAAAATGCTCATTTAAAACCGCTTTGGCGCGGCAGGTCATGGCAGGAGAAATATCCACCGCTTTGATTTGCAAATCCTCAGGAGCAAACTCTCCTGCCAGCGCCATACTTGCCCCCCCAAGCGAGCAGCCCAAATCATAAACGCGGCTGATTTTTAAACCCTCGGCATTTTGCTGGCGAAACTTGGCATGACGGCGCACAAAAATAGGCAGCATCGCCAACACCTGACCGTAACCGGGGACGCTTCGGCGGATCATGTCCGGAAAGCACGCCACCACCTGCTCATCAAATGAAAACCGCGCCGCTTTATCAAGGGGGGTGGTAAATAAGGTATCCAATCCTGAACGATCAGCTGTGGTCATGAAAGCATCCATCAAACTTAGCAAAAGCGCATTATAACATTACTGTTTGTTACTTATGAGGATTTGCACGGCTGATAAGCTAATCAAAGTAAAAAGAGTAATCGCGCAGTAATTTTTAAGCCAACAAAAAACTTTTAAGCCAATAAAGAATTAAACCATTTAAATCAAACCACCCCATTAAAATAAGGACAACTTATGCAAACCATCATCTTAGGCGGCGGCTGCTTTTGGTGCACCGAGTCGGTATTTTTAAGCCTTAAAGGCGTTGAGTCTGTCGTTTCAGGTTACATGGGCGGCGAGGCAGCAACGGCAAATTATCAAGCCGTTTGCGGCGGCGATACCGGTCATATCGAAGTGATTAAAGTCAGCTTTGATGACAAAGTGATCCCCCTTGAAATTATCCTTGATGCGTTTTTTACCACTCACGATCCTACCACTAAAGATCGCCAAGGCAACGATATTGGCAGTCAGTACCGAAGCGTGGTGTTTTATACCGATGACGATCAAAAACCCACCGTTGATCGCGTGATTAACGAGCTTCGCGATGGCGGCGTGAACGTGGTGACCGAAGTGCATCCTGCAAGCGAATTTTATGAAGCTGAAGACTACCACCAAGACTTTTTTAATAAAAATCCGGCTCAGGCTTATTGTAACTTTGCCATTCCGCCAAAGCTTGCCAAACTACGTCAGTCTTTGAGCCAATATATGACCAGTTAACCTTTGGCAATAACGGTTAAAAGCGGCTAGATTTTGTCAAAAGACGATCCCTAAACGCTATCGTCTTTTGCTTATTTTTATCTAGAGTTATTTTTATTTGTCAAGGCTTTTAGCTGTCAAGGCTTTTGGTTGTCAAGACAGCGCGTCAAGTTTATGATGGCTTTTCGCTACAGCAAAGCTAGGTAATAAAAGCTGGTCAATAATGGCAAACGATGACAACGATCGACAAAAAAATAAGGCGACATTATGAATCCTGAATTTTGGCAATCGCGCTGGCAAAGCGGTCGCATTGGCTTTAACCAAGATGCGGCAAACTCGTTATTAACGGCGTATTTTTCAGCGCTAAAATTAGGCGTTGGTAGCCGAGTTTTTGTGCCATTTTGTGGCAAGTCGGTAGATATGATTTGGCTTGCCAATCAAGGCTATCACGTCGTTGGCGCTGAATTGGTTGAAGAAGCGGCTTTGGCATTTTTTAAGGAAAATGATCTTGATTTTACGGTGATGCCGCACTTAAATCACGCCGGAATTCGCTTTTATCACAGCAAATTGAACAAACAAACCATCACCATCATCACCGGCGATATGTTTGCGTTAACTGCCAAAGATTTGGGCGAGATTGACGGCGTTTATGACCGAGCCGCCCTCATTGCCATGCCAAAAGAGATGCGAGCGACGTATAGCGCTCAAGTCCAAGCGCTTTGCCAAACCGCGCCGCAGCTGATTATCACGATCAATTATGACCAAAGCGCTTGGCAGGGACCGCCGTTTTCAGTGACGCCCAATCAAGTTTTGGACTATTATCAAGACCGCTATGTCATCACCCAGCTTTTAAATACGACATCCGTATTAAATGCTGCGCCTACACTAAGTGTCACTGAGCAAGTCTGGTTGTTGATTCCAAAGTCAAAATTGTGATAGCGGTTTTATTTCATTAAAACCTGCCAGCGTTTATCTTACGATAAGCTAATTTTGCGTAAGCTTATCGTAAGTTTGCGTTGGTGTCTCTTTTCTTTATTCGAGATATTGGTTACTCTGCTAAACGAATTGTTTGAAGAAACAAATTTTTTCAGGAAACAAATTTTTGAAGAAAAAATATTTCATGGCTTTTGAGGATAACCAATGAAACCAATGACCCTTTGTTCAAGTTTGCTGGCAGTGGCAGGCTTGAGTTTCGCCGCAACCGCTCAAGCAGCAGACGCGCCCAATTTATCCAACAGTGAGTTTCAGCAGTGCTTAAATACGCTTAAAAACTCTGCCCAATTTCGCGGTATTAGTGACTCAACCTTTGAGCGCTATCGCCCAAGCGCTCCTGATCCAAGCGTGATTCAATCGCTCAACTATCAGCCAGAGTTCCAAAAGGACGTTTGGGATTATTTGTCCTCGCTTGTGGATAAAGAGCGCGTTGAAGATGGTATTCGCGCCAAGCAGCAATGGTCTGGCGTGTTGCGTCAAATTAACTCGCGCTATGGTGTCAAACCTGAACACGTTTTGGGAGTTTGGGGCGTTGAATCTAACTTTGGGCAAACCTTGGGTAAAAAGCCGCTGTTTGAGTCGTTAGCTACCCTATCTTGCTTTGATCGCCGTCAAAGCTACTTTCGCGGTGAGTTTGCTAACGCGTTAAAAATCGTCCAAAACGGCGATATCAATGCCAGTGACATGACCGGATCTTGGGCAGGAGCATTTGGCCAAACGCAGTTTATGCCGAGCACCTTTTTAGAATTGGCGGTTGATTTTGATGGCGATGGTCGCCGCGATTTGGTCAATAGCGTTCCGGATGCGCTTGCCTCCACTGCCAACTTTTTAGCAAAACGCGGTTATAAATCGGGCGAGCCTTGGGGCTATGAGGTCAAATTGCCAAGCGGCTATTGGGCAGCCTCCAACCGAAAAGACAAAAAATCAATGAGCCATTGGCGCGATCAAGGCTTAACGCTTGCCAATGGTAGCCCATTGCCTTATGACTTGAGCAGCGCCGGATTGTTACTGCCTGCTGGCAAAGATGGTCCTGCATTTTTGGTTGGTAAAAACTTTGATACGTTTTACTCGTACAATGCCTCAGAAAGCTACGCCTTAGCCATCGCGCACCTATCTGATTTGATCACTCGCGAGGACAGCTCAAAAACCGACTTTATCACTGCTTGGCCAACCGATGATCCAGGAATCAGCCGCCAAGAATCCAAAGACATCCAGCAAGCCCTTCTCAACGCGGGCTACGATATTGGCGCAGTCGATGGCATCATTGGTGATAATACGCGAAATGCCATCAAGGACTATCAATCAAGCCATGGCATTTTCCCTGCCGATGGTCGCGCCGGCAAAAAGTTTTATAATCAAATCGTTGGTCAAAATAAACCCGTTGCCTCAACTACTAATGACAGAATCGGGCAATTGATTCAGCAGCAATCACCAAAAGCGAATCCAACACAAAGCTATCCAAGCACCACTTACCCAAGCCGCTCGCAAATCACCACGCAGCCAGCAGCAAAAGTTGGTAACGTCCGTTATCGCCGCGAGGCAGGTACTGACGGTGTTGTGCGCTTAGTTCGTGTTGATGAAGGTCAATAATCAATGTTTTAGCAAAATAAAAACCACGTTTAATGAACGTGGTTTTTTATTTGATAGCGCTGACTTGATTGCTTGATTACCTACTATATCACTGGCGGTGGATTGGGCTTGCCATTTTCACCATCCCAATTTTCGCGAGCATTGTCATCTAAATCGGCTGGGGTTTTGCGCTCCCATTTGCCATTTTCGCGCCACGTGGCATCGCCCCAATCCTCTTCTTCTTTGGCATCCCAATCGTTATAGGTCTTACTAGGATCAAGACCGCGGCGTTTCATATCCGCCACTTGCTCCTCTAAGGTGTGAAATTGCTCGGTGTCGTGCATAGCATTTTCAAGCGCATCAAGCTCGTTGCTCAGCCGTTGTTTGTCATCCTGCGTCATAAATTGCTCCTTTAATCATTTGAACTGATATTATCGATGACGGTTGTTATTGATTTTTATGGGTCATCACAGCTTTATTATTATCAAAAGCGCGCAAGTTAACAGTATGCTTTATATTACAAATCGTAGCTTGGATTGATATTTGGTTAACTCAAGGTATTGTTAAAAACTCATCGCCCATCAAGCTTGACTTAAGCTCATCAAGCTTGATTTAAATAGTTTTCAAACAAATTTTTAGCATAAAAGGTCAGCTTCCAAAGCTCTTGCGATGAGCGACCACCCGAGGCGGTCAGTTGAATCCAATTAGCAGCAACGAGCAGTTTTTGCAGGCGAATGACATCTTTTTGATGAATTTGGCAGCGGGATACCGCATGAACATTGGGCATGATCTTTTTGATGTCGCGCTCAGCTTTGGTAACAATTAGGCGATTGATGCAGCTTTGCAGACCATAACTTGAAAAGGCGGCGGGGATTTTGATCAGCGCTTGTAAAATTTCGCTCCAAGAGAAGCTAAGCGTCATGGTCACATCGCTTAAATTGCCGCCCTCATAAGCTTGAGCGTTATATTGAAAGCTAAAGCTGTCGTCTAAATTTAATTGCGTGGTGAGGTTATCATCATGCTGGGTATCCTGATCGCGATCATTGCTTGGTGTGCTAGGCGACTGCGCTTTATCGGAAAATAAGCGGTTGGGCGAAAACAGCCGATTAGGAGAGGTGGTATTGATCGAGGGTAGTGCGGCAGCAGGAATCCCACTTGCTGTTTTGGAAGTTGAGGTTAAAGGCGGCTTGACCGTCTCGGCGCGAACCCAGCCTATGGCAGAATAACGCTCAAGCAAATCGTTAAACGCATAGCTTAGCAGCTGATTGATGTCTGTGCTGTCACTATAGTAATACACATGGCTTGCCTGCTGCTCGACCGTCCGCGTGAAGTCTTGCAGCTGACGGGTAATGATGGTGCCCTCAGGAAGCGTTTTGATCAAAATAAGCATGGGTTTGAGCTTGGCTTTGGCGCTCAAATAACTCAAATGCAGCTGACTGACGCCATTTTTATGCGTTGCGCCATATGTTTCGCCAATGACCACCAAGCTAAAATCGCAAGCATCAATACATTGCCTGCCATAAAACGCCGCTTGTGGCAGCTGGCTTGACACATCATAAGTCAAAAACGCAAGCGACTGAAAAAAGATCGCTAAGCGATCTAAAACCAGCAACTGATCGTTTGCCGCGCAAATGACATGAATATGATAACGACGATTGGGCACAATAACCTCGATAACTTCTCGATATGACGATAAGACAGGTAATTTCGCTCATAATCCTAACATAATCTGCAGGTGCTGACCGCAAATTTCCGACCAGCAGCGGACTATAACCTTACTCAAAGTAGGGATAAATTAGCGCTTATTGCGGCAGATCGCAACCTAAAACTGAGTATAAAAAACCATTTAACATCAAAGCTTAGTCTGCTTTACAACGATTCAGCATCGCCTAAGCCATAACTTCAATCGCAAGCGGCGATCCGATCAGCCGCTGAACGGTCGCTAATAAAGCACTGTGCGGTCGGCTGGCATAAAACTTGAGCGCGGTCGGCACCGCTGAACTTAGGGTCATCGGCGCTAAGAGATTTTTGCTGGACAAAACGTTTTGAACGCGAGCGGCAATGGCTTGACCTGAATCAACAATTTGAATTGCCAGTTGTTTTTTGGCAATCTCTTCGCTCAAAAACGCTTTAAAAAATGGATAGTGGGTGCAGCCAAGTACCAACTGATCAATATTTTGATCGGCAAAATAGTCCAGCTGCTGACAAAGGCTGGTTGCCGTTATTGAGTCAATGGGCATTCCTGCTTCCACCCAAGGCACTAAATTTGGGTCAAAGTATTTGGTCACTTGAGTGTGATTGGGTTTTGCTACTTCATCGATAACTTGGTTTAAAAGCGTGCCATTGAGCGTCGCTTTGGTCGCAAGGACGGCAACATGATGCGACTTGCTGGCTAAGACTGCAGGCTTTAACGCAGGAACCAATCCTACGATTGGCAGATTGGGATAATTTAGCCGAGCAGTGGTTAGCGCGTAAGCTGAAGCGCTATTGCAAGCAATGACGATCAGCTTACAACCTTGCTGACAAAGCCAATCGACCGCATTTAAAGTGAGCGCTTCAATCTCTCTACTGTCACGATTGCCATACGGGACATTTTGCGTGTCAGCAAAATAAACAAAGCGCTCATTGGGCAGCGCTTTTGCCAAATGCTTATAAACCGATAAGCCGCCGACTCCTGAATCAAATAGCCCTATGGGCGATTGAGGATTTAACAGGGTTAAAGGCTGTGCTGGTTGGGAAGTTGCTTGGGCGGTAGCAAGGCTTTTGGCTAAGCTTGTCATGCTGGTCATCGTTTGCGGCGTCATTTTCATCGTCAACCCAATTAGGACGGCAAAAGTGCTAGTTTAGCACTAATTTTAGTAAAAGTTTTTATCAACCTTGGGCATGACTAGTCGATAGTTTTTGCCGCCACTGGTCAATAACAAACTGCTTTGCTCCCCAACCTCAACCAGCTCGCCGATGTCAATTAAATGATAAAAAGTATTGCGGTTGATGAGCGCCGTTAACTGATCGCGAACCAAAATATAAGGTCGAATATCCGGATCGTTTATTAGCGTTTTTTGCGCTAGGGATGGCGGATAAAATGGTCGCAAGCCAATCGGATGCTCCTCATCTAAGCGAAAAACATCGCCTGTGGTCGTGCTAAATTCTAAAAATGAAACGTCTTTATCCATCACCACCGCCACGTCATTGACCAAAAGCGGCGCGTCCTCCACGTGGATTTTTAGCTTTTGTACCGGCGTTTTTAAAAAGTACGTTATTTTGCCATCGATGACTTCTTGCCATAACACGCTTGCAAATAAGCGCACCAAGCTTTTCCGAGCTATCGGGCGACCTTCATGCCACCAATCGCCATTGGCTTTGATAACGATATCAATCTTGCCAATTTGGGTTGGATGCCAGTCCTTGAGCGGTGGAATTTGCAAACTTTGTTGTTGCTCCGTTGCCGATTTTAAATATTGGCTCAGATGCGCCATTGCCGAATCAAGCGGATCAGTTTCACTTTGGCTGTTTTGATCAAAATTTGAAGTTTGATCAGGAGTTGAAGTTTGATCTGATTGAGGATTTTGAAAGTCATTTTTCGACTTGGTTGAGTCATTCATGATCGTTTTCCAAGAGTTGTCATAACTAGGCGTAAAATAGGTAAAAAACCTTTTGCCTTTTACCATAAGGTTGCGTTAAAGTTTGCGATCATCTGCAAATAATGTCGTTTTAGTTTCAGTTTTGGTCATATTGCGGTATGATATCCCAAATCTTTCATTCGGTTTTGATGATATAAATCAAAATAGCGCAACAAGGATCCTTTTTGCGTATCGTGATTGTAAGACGTTTCTTTTATAATGAAGTACTTTAATCAACGAAGTCACTTAATTAAAATGGTCTCATGAGTGTCCGTTTTAATCACCCCTTCACGTTGTGTCTTGATATCATGCCAAGGCTGTGGTCTTGGCGGATCAATCATCGTGACATTGAGTTGTGATGCCATCAATGTGACGTTAAGGCAGCTTGTGTCTGAGGTAGTTGTTGGCGGCGCTGTGATTGCCGCGCCCCTCTTGCCGCAGAGAAGCCACGAAGAATTTAGGAGTAGGTATGCAAGAACAAGACAACCCGCCCGCCCGCGTCGATATGGACATTGACCATCCTAATTCGACCCCCCATGAGCAAGCGGTGCAAGCTGAAGTCCTGCCAACTGCCGGTGCGGCAGTGGCTAACAATACGGCTATTGATGAGACTTTGGTCAATCAAGAGCCGGTCGAGATCATCGAGGATTCGGCAGCGCCTGAAGTCATTCCGGCAGCGGTGGTTGAGCCTGAAACGACGGCGCCTGTCATTGAGCGCGAGTCGATGGAATTTGATGTCATCGTCGTCGGCGGTGGTCCTGCCGGATTGTCCGCAGCCATTCGCTTGCGTCAGTTGGCGCTTGCAGCTGGCAATGATGAGTTTAGCGTTTGTGTCGTTGAAAAAGGCTCAGAGTTTGGCGCTCATATTTTATCAGGCGCAGTGATTGAACCGCGAGCGCTTGATGAGCTGATCCCTGACTGGAAAGAAAAAGGCGCGCCATTAAACGTTCGGGCGACCCAAGACCGCGTTTATATGCTCAGTTCTGCCAAGCGCGGCTCGCAGCTTTTGCACTCGGTCGTCCCTGAAAGCATGCACAATACAGGCAACTATATCGTCTCTCTTGGCAACGTGGTGCGCTGGCTTGCCCAACAAGCCGAAGCGCTTGAGGTGATGATGTTCCCAGGATTTTCCGCCGCGGACATTCTTTACAATGATGATGGCTCGGTAAAAGGTATTTTAACTGGCGATATGGGTGTTGCCGCTGATGGCACGCCAAAATCCAGCTTTGAGCCGGGTTATGAGCTACTTGCCAAATATACCATTTTTGCTGAAGGCAGCCGGGGTCATTTAGGAAAGCGCCTTATCAGCCGCTTTAGCCTTGATAAAGACAGCGATCCGCAGCATTATGGCATCGGTCTTAAAGAGCTTTGGGAAATCGACCCTGCAAAACATGAAGAAGGCGTGGTCATGCACGGCTCAGGCTGGCCATTGAATGAAACGGGATCATCGGGCGGCTGGTGGTTGTATTTTGCCGAAAACAACCAAGTCAGCTTTGGTCTTGTGATCGATTTGTCCTACTCAAACCCTTATATGTCGCCGTTTGATGAATTGCAGCGCTTAAAATTGCATCCGCTCATTCGCAACATTTTAGAGGGCGGCAAGCGTCTTTCTTATGGAGCGCGGGCATTAACCAAAGGCGGATTAAATTCCCTACCAAAGCTGACCTTCCCAGGTGGCGTATTGGTTGGTGATGATGCTGGATTTTTAAACCCTGCCAAAATCAAAGGCACGCATACGGCGATGAAATCAGGAATGCTTGCTGCTGAAGCCATCTTTGAGGCAATCAGCGACAACCGCTTCCATGATGAAGCCACTGCTTATACCGCCAAATTTAAAGATTCTTGGTTGTTTGAAGACAATTTTGCGGCGCGAAACTTCTCCCCTGCCATGCACCGGATGGGGCAATGGATGGGCGGCGCTTACAACTATATCGAGCAAAACTTGATGGGCGGTCAGTCGTTCTTGACCATTCATGACACCCTTCGCGATTATGACCAGCTTGATCGCGCGGATCATGCGTTTGCCCCTGATTATCCGCGCCCTGATGGCAAGCTGACTTTTGATAAATTGTCCTCGGTGTTTATTTCTAACACCAACCACGCCGAAAATCAGCCGGTTCATTTAAAATTGACTGACCCAACCGTTCCGGTTGCCATCAATTTGCCATTATATGCTGAACCTGCAAGGCTTTATTGCCCCGCCGGCGTTTATGAAGTGGTTCAAGAAAACGATGGCGCCAAATTTGTGATCAACGCGCAAAACTGCGTTCATTGCAAAACTTGTGACATCAAAGACCCTTCACAAAACATCACTTGGGTGACCCCTGAAGGCGGCGGTGGTCCTAACTATCCAAATATGTAATTTCAAATTTGTTATAAAAAACGCGCCCGTAATTGAGCGCGTTTTTTTATTATTCAGCAACTGATCAGTCTCGCCAAGCATCGCGGTTGGCTTCGTTTTTTAGCTTTTTAAACTGATCAGGGTCAAATTTGATTTGATCGGCAGATTTGCCCTCGCGAAGTTGGCGCTCATAATCTCTAAGCACCCGCAGTGCCACCGGCGATAAAATCACAATCGCAATAAGGTTGGTCAATGCCATCAGTCCCATTGATAAGTCCGCAAAGTTCCAAATCGCAGGAAGGCTTGCAATCGCGCCCACAAACACCATCCCCAACACCAAAAACCGAAAAATCATGATCATCACATTGGCTTTTTTACTTCCAGAGATAAATTCAAGATTGGATTCGCCATAGCTATAATTGGCAATGATAGAGGTGAATGAAAAAAAGAAAATCGCCACAGCAACAAAGGTCACGCCCCAATTACCCACAAACTGCGACAACGCCAACTGAGTCAACTGAATGCCTTCTTGCTCAACATTTGGATTGACCACGCCCGATAAAATGATGATGGCAGCGGTCGCCGAACAAATCACCAACGTGTCAATAAATACCCCAAGCATTTGCATAAATCCTTGAACTGCCGGATGATCAGGATAGCTTTTTGCGGTGGCGGCGGCATTTGGTGCTGACCCCATTCCCGCCTCATTGGAAAATAAGCCGCGCTTGATGCCGTTGACCATGGCTTGTGCAATACCATAGCCAATCACGCCACCTGCCGCTTGCTCAAAGCCAAATGCGGACTTGACGATCAACGCAATCGCCGCTGGAAATTGCGATAAATTGCTGAAAATTACAAACAGTGCCAACAAGATATATAAAATTGCCATGGCAGGAACGATTTTACCGGCAAGTCTTGCTACCGATCGCAGCCCACCAAACACCACCGGCGCGGTAATTGCCACCAAAAACAGCCCCGTCAGCCACGTAGGAATCCCAAAAGCTTGCAAATTGGCTTGGGCAATGGTATTCGACTGAACGCCATTAAATGCCAGTCCAAACGCAATCAGCAAACAAACGGAAAAAAACACCGCCATCCAGCGCTGACCTAAGCCTTTTTCAATATAGTAAGCAGGACCTCCGCGATAGACATTATCCGAATGCGGCACTTTATAAGCTTGTGCCAACGTTGACTCGATGAAGCTTGTGGACATCCCAACAATCGCTGTCATCCACATCCAAAATACGGCGCCAGGACCGCCTAGATAAATGGCAATGGCAACCCCCGCCAAATTTCCCGTGCCAACCCTTGCGGCAAGCGAGGTCATCAACGCCTCAAACGAGCTGATGCCGCCCTCTTTTTTACCTTGACCTGAGACTTTCAACAACCGCCACATGTGCCCAAAATGGCGAATCTGAATAAAGCGAGTCGCTATCGTAAAATAAACCCCCGCCCCAATCAGTACAAACATTAATAACCCATACCAAGGATTACTGGCAATCAGCCACTCATTATTGCCCCAAATGATGCTGACCCCAAAATTTACGATGCGGTTAAACCACATCGTCAAGCTCTCGCCCATATTACTTACCTCAATTTCGCTCAAATTACCGTCGTTACTCAGACAATATTTTAGCGAAAAATGCCCCAAAGAACTGTTTATGAATTTTATTAAACCAAATTTTAGTAAAAATCCTGTAACTTTTTAAAGGCTCAGTAATTGTGGAGTAAAGCACGTTATTTAGATTTAAATTATAAACCTTCCTTATTTTTTATATAAATAGCTAAAACGATTCATTATGATTACACTATTAATTAAATGCTAAAAACCTTTCTTAAAATAGGGTTTTTCTCGGTAGCATAAAATTTCTTACAAGTTTCTAGTGAATAAAGCTTAAGTTACTTAAAGTAATTTAAAATTAATTATTGTTATATCGATAGATTTTGTATATATTCCTAATAAGTTTACATTGATTGAGCCTCAAATTTTGAGATTGAATCAAAAAAGTGATTGACGTTTTTGTGATTGCTAAAGCGATTTGTCAGGATGACAAGAGCCAAAAAGACAGCGGAAAGTCCCATAACGCTACCTTTCCTTGTCCATGATCATCATTATCAACAATTTTTGTTACAAAAGTTTGATACTGCTTGAGCTCTTAGATCATCAATAAAATTTTTAAGCGTTTTTTGTCATTAACCCGTGAGCGCTCAGCGACAAATTTAGCCCAAGTTTTCTTATAAAAACCATAAAGCGCCCTACTGCAAAAGCCGTCCAAGGCTGGACACAACAATAAGGAGTTGATTATGGATGATTCACAGGTCGAGCGAATTCTCAATAATCCAAAATTTCAAGAAATGGTCAGCAGAAAGCGCAAGCTTAGCTGGACATTAACCGCAATTATGCTGGTGATTTACGTAGGCTTTATGCTACTCGTCGGCTACAACAAAGCTTTTTTGTCAAGTTCAGTGAGTGGCGGCGTCACCACTTGGGGGATTCCTTTAGGATTGGGAATTATCGTGCTGTCGTTTGTGCTTTGTGCGGTGTACTCGTATATCGCCAACCATAAGCTTGATCCGCTTAATGAAGACACCCTCAGAGAAGTTGAGGCCATCGCACATGAAAAAGGAATGCACTAAGATGAAAGGGATATCTCTTAACGCACTATTTCTCGCCATCATAGGGCTTTTTGCCTCAGGATTGGCGATGGCTGCTCCTGATTTGGGAGTGGCTGAGCAACAAGCGACCAACTGGCATGCGATCATCATGTTTATGATTTTCGTAGGCTTTACCTTAGTTATTACCAAATGGGCGGCAAAACAAACCCAATCTACCGAAGACTTTTATACGGCAGGCGGCGGCATTAGCGGCTTTCAAAACGGTTTGGCGATTGCAGGCGACTATATGTCGGCGGCGTCATTTTTGGGAATTTCGGCGCTGGTTTTCAGCTCAGGATTTGACGGTCTGCTCTACTCGCTAGGCTTTATGGTCGGCTGGCCAATCGTCCTATTTTTGGTCGCTGAGCGCCTTCGTAACCTTGGGCGTTTTAACTTATCGGATGTGGTGTCGTTTCGCTTAGAAGAAAAACCAGTTCGAACCCTTGCGGCTTTTAGCTCGCTTGTTGTTGTGGCATTTTACTTGATCGCTCAGATGGTCGGCGCAGGTCAGCTGATCAAGTTGCTGTTTGGTTTGAACTACAACATCGCGGTGATCGTGGTTGGTCTTTTGATGACCGCTTACGTATTGTTTGGTGGCATGCTTGCGACCACTTGGGTACAGATCATTAAAGCGGTCTTGCTACTAAGTGGTGCGACCTTTATGGCATTCATGGTCATGAAAGCGGTTGACTTTAGCTTTAGCAACATGTTTACCGAATCCATTGGCGTTTACAGTGAAGCTCATAAAATCAGCTTGAGCGAGGCGACCAAAATCATGGGACCTGGCAAACTGACCGAAAACCCCATTGACGCGTTGTCGTTAGGACTAGCTTTGATGTTTGGTACCGCAGGACTTCCTCACATCCTCATGCGCTTTTTTACCGTAAAAGACGCCAAAGAAGCGCGCAAATCGGTCGTCGTTGCTACTGGCTTCATCGGTTATTTTTACCTACTGACCTTTATCATCGGCTTTGGCGCGATCTTATTTGTGTCCAACAACCCGCAATTCCTTGATTTAGCAAAAGCGGCAATGACGGGCAACTTGGAGCTGATCGGCGGCAACAACATGGCGGCGGTTCACTTAAGTGACGCGGTTGGCGGCGACTTGTTCATGGGCTTTATTTCAGCGGTGGCATTTGCGACCATTCTTGCGGTTGTTGCAGGATTGACGCTGTCAGGCGTTTCTGCCATCTCGCATGACCTTTATGCCAACGTCTTTAAAAAAGGTCAAACAACGCCAGCATCAGAGCTTAGAATGTCACGAATTGCAACCATTGGTCTTGCTATTTTTGCCATCATTTTGGGCGTATTGTTTGAAAAGCAAAACGTTGCCTTCATGGTGGGTCTTGCGTTCTCCGTTGCTGCTTGTGCCAACTTCCCAGTGCTTGTTTTATCAATGTTCTGGAAAGGTTTGACCACTCGCGGTGCGGTGATTGGCGGCGTGGTAGGCTTGGTTGGTGCAGTAATCTTGATTGTCTTATCAAAAGCCGTCTGGGTAGATACGCTTGCTATTTCAGAAACTGCGCCAAACCCATTTAATGGTCCTGCCCTCTTTGCTATGCCATTATCGTTCCTTTGCTGCTGGTTTTTCTCAATCACAGACAAAACTGCCCGAGCTGAAGCTGAGCGTAAAGCCTTTGATGCGCAGTTTGTTCGCTCGCAAACCGGAATTGGCATCTCAGGAGCTTCTGACCATTAACCGTTAATCGCCAGTGAATATAAAAAAGCCCTCAGCAGTTGAGGGCTTTTTGTTATTTTGAATACCCTGACCAGCGTTTTCATTTCAGTAGTTTTTGCTGTGAGTTATAAGTCAGCGTGAGCGATGGTTTAGACGTTGCGCCAATCAGCAATCCGGCAAAAAGTCCTCCAAAATGCGCGGCAAATGAAATCCCAGATTGCGGCATCAAGCCCTCTTTAATGACCAACCAATACCCTGCTCCCATCACTAAGCAAGCCAACAAATAGCCCCAGCGCCGAGCAAATAGCGCCCCTCCAATCATAAAGCCGATCATCGCAAAGCAAAGTCCTGAGGCGCCAATATGGATCGATAAAGGCGATCCTAACAGCCAAGTCATCAGCCCTGAAGCCACAATTAAAGTCAAAATCATACGATAAGCATAGCGCTCAAACAAGCCCAATAAAAATAAAATTTGCAATAATAAAAAGCTATTTCCCATCAAATGAGTCAAATCAGCATGCATCGTCCAAGATGCAAAAATGCCTACCAAACTGCGCAAATCAACCGTTCTTGGAACAATACCAAAAATATTCCAAAGTCCAAACAATAGGGTTTTATTAACAAAAAACATGCCCCACATCGGTATAAATACAAACGCATAAATACCGACCACTTGCCTTAGCCGGATACCCAATAAGTAAAGTAATCGTTGCCAGTTCATATGATTTTAAAATGATAAGTTATCGATGTTTTATTTGCGAACGCGGTACTGATAAATTTGGAACAAAACGCAGCGTTTTGGAATCTAATACCGCGTCAGAATGAGAATAGCGATTTAATAGCGAGGTCGACTGATAAGGCACCAGCGCCGTTGGGACAAAGTTTTTTGCCGCGTTAATATGATTGATTGAGTCATCAAAAAAGATATGCGGCGCAAAGGTCTTTAATACTGCCGTTTTATCCAATCCGCCTAAAAAAAATGCCATATCCACATCAACGCCCCAATTGCGAAGCGTTTTAATCGCTCGCAGGTCTGCGGGCGCATTACGAGCCGTCACCAATGCAATACTGATCGGTCGCTCGGTCGGGCTTGCCGGAAGGCGCTCTTGCAATTTAGACAGCTTGATGAGTAGCTCGGCATAAGGACCTTTTTCAATCGGTAAATCGCGCATTTGAGCTTCACGATCATGAAATGCTTTGAGCCCTTTTTGCTGATATAACAGCTCTCCTGAATCATCAAAAAGCACGGCATCGCCATCAAAAGCAATCCTTAATTGATGGGTATCAAGTTGGTAGGTGTTCACCGGCGTCGCATCCAAAATAGCACAAGCGCAAACGCCTGCATCGGCAACTTGCTGGGCATCCTCACGATTGGTCGTTAAAAACAAATCAACTTTGAAATCTTCCATATAAGGTGCGACCGGACTGCCAGAAATAAATGCTGATCGTGAAATAGTTAAGCCATAATCGCGAATGGCGTTTAATACTTGAATTCCGGTGTCAGGGCTGCTTTTTGAAACGATAACCACTTCAACGAGTGGCGCGATTACCTTGGAATAAGCCGTTGGACAAGTTTCGCAATATTTATTTAAATTAAGTAGCGCTTGAATTAACGGAAATCCTGCCCCAATCTCAAGCTTATCGTTTTCACGCAGCGCCATATAATCGCGAAATTCTTTAATTGCCGTTTCAGGATTATTTTTTAACAGCTCAAGTAAATGGTTTTCCGATTCGGATAAATCAAAAAGCGCCGTTGCAGAAATTGCCACAATCAAGGTATTGGTAAAATCAACTGCCATACAAAGCTCACAAATTATTATTGTTTTAAAATTGGCAGTTTACCAAGTAACAAGGATAGTGTAAGTAGGAATTATTTAAAAGCAGTATTAAAGCGCAACAAAACCGCACGCATAAAAAAAAGCCCCCAGCTGATGCTGGGGGCTTTTAGGAATAGGGAGCTGACGATGACCTACTCTCACATGAGCGAATCACACTACCATCGGCGCTACGACGTTTCACTTCTGAG
>Ga0308157_10001467_pt1 | contig 48213 bp, 47 predicted proteins | sample PhyBR1_FD_201035 | JGI IMG/M metagenome (GOLD analysis project Ga0308157, IMG submission 201035) | Phyllosphere microbial communities from UC Gill Tract Community Farm, Albany, California, United States - DLSLB.R1 | ecosystem: Host-associated > Plants > Phyllosphere > Unclassified | place: USA... | reverse complement strand
AGTTCATCGCCCTGGGCTCCAATCAATTTTCGTTATCCGGAATCCGCCAGTGCTCCCGGATTGCTCCAGGCACAAACACTATATCTATCCGGGTGACTAGGTCCGTCGCACGAAATGTAGTTTTTTTGCTTTGAATAGAAACTACATTAATCAACGACTCCATGACAAGGGATAGCCTTGTCAGGCGGATTCCATTTTTATGGTTTTCCCCAACTTGGGTGCTAAAGACGGTTTTTCTGAGTCAGCTTCGGGTATTTCGCGGGAGCTTTTCAGCGGGATGTTCCGTCAGGGAAAACATCTGGGGTCTATATATCGACCCAATCCGCAAAATGCCAGCCCCGGAGCGCATAGGTCCCATCTTATTATAGTGAGTTCTTTCCAGCATGAACTCATGCATAAAGATGGATGATTATCCTTGCGCGCTTTGATTGACATTTTTTTTGCGAGCGCCAATATACGCCCGGGAATAAATAATGCCGCCCTGAGGGCGGTTTTTTATTTCCGCCGGGAGGCTCATGCAAAGACATGAGATCGCCCGATCCCGTTCAGGAGCCTTTCTAGGCATCCTGCGGGTATTTAAAACAATGGGAAACGCTGCCTGACCGGCTTTGCCGGAGGCGCTGCATTTACAAGGCTTATGGAGGCCTGACTGCAATGACCGACGTTACGACTGTGCAACCGCTCTACGACACCTATAATCGTGCGGCTCTGCGCTTCGAGCGAGGTGAGGGCATCTGGCTGATTACCGAAGGCGGCGACCGTTATCTCGATTTTGCTGCAGGCATTGCAGTCAATTCACTGGGCCATTCCCATCCGCATCTGGTCAATACGCTCAAAGATCAGGCCGACAAGCTGTGGCACCTGTCCAATCTCTATGAGGTTCCTGGACAGGAGAAGCTGGGCGCTCGTCTGGTTGAAGCGACATTTGCGGATAAAGTGTTCTTTACCAATTCCGGTGCCGAGGCTCTTGAATGCGCGATCAAGACCGCGCGCCGCTATCATTATGTAAACGGCAATCCTGAGCGCTTCCGCGTCATCACTTTTGAAGGCGCATTCCACGGCCGTACATTGGCTACGATTGCCGCAGGTGGTCAGGCCAAGTATCTCGAAGGTTTCGGCCCGAAGGTCGACGGCTTCGATCAGGTGCCATTCGGAGATGAAGCAGCATTGCGTGCTGCGATCACCAGTGAGACCGCAGCAATTCTGCTCGAGCCTGTGCAGGGCGAGGGCGGTCTGCGTGGCTTCCCGGAAGAGTTCATGCGTCTGTTGCGCCAGATCTGCGATGACAAGGGTCTTCTGCTGATCCTCGACGAAGTGCAGACGGGGGTTGGCCGTACCGGCAAACTCTTCGCTCATGAATGGTCGGGCATCAAGCCCGATATCATGGCGGTCGCCAAGGGAATTGGTGGTGGTTTCCCGATGGGCGCCTGCCTTGCAACCGCTGACGCTGCCAAAGGCATGACCGCCGGTGTTCATGGCACCACCTATGGTGGCAATCCGCTTGCTATGGCTGTCGGCAATGCTGTGCTTGATGTTGTGCTTGCTGACGGATTCCTCGAAAACGTTCAGGAAACTGCATTGACCATGAAGCAGGGCCTTGCGTCGATCATTGATCGTTTTCCGAGCGTGGTTTCGGAAATCCGTGGTCGTGGTCTTCTTATGGGTATCAAATGCGTTGTGCCAAATGTGACGCTCATTCAGGCTCTGCGTGACGAACATTTTCTGAGCGTTGGCGCTGGTGACAACGTCATCCGACTTCTTCCGCCACTGGTCACGACGCCTGAAGAGGCTCGTGAAGCATTGAAGCGTATTGAGATGGCCGTAGAACGGCTTGCAATCGCAAATCCGACCAGTAAGACGGCGTGAGATTATGGCAAACAATAACGGTATCAAGCACTTCATCGACCTTTCAACTGTACCAGCCGGCGAACTCCGCGCTATCATGGAAGACGCCAAGGCGCGAAAGGCACGCTTGAAGGCTGGCGAACTCGAAAAGCCATTTGCGGGCAAGGTGCTGGCGATGATTTTCGAGAAGCCGTCCACACGTACCCGCGTCTCGTTTGATGTGGGTATGCGTCAGCTTGGCGGTGAGACGATCATGCTCACAGGCTCGGAAATGCAGCTCGGTCGCAGCGAGACCATCGCGGACACAGCCAAGGTGCTTTCGCGCTATGTGGATGCGATTATGATCCGCACAACGTCGCATGATCGCATGCTGGAACTGGCCGAGTATGCGACCGTTCCGGTTATTAATGCACTAACCGATGACACGCACCCTTGTCAGATCATGGCCGACGTTCTTACATATGAGGAACATCGCGGCTCGATCAAAGGCAAGACCTTTGCCTGGATGGGGGACGGTAACAACGTCCTTCATTCGCTTGTGGAAGCTGCGGCGCGTTTTGATTTCAACGTCAATATCGCAACGCCGGAAGGCAGCGAGCCGAAGCAGCAATATATCGATTGGGCAAAGGCAAACGGCGCGAACATCATGTCCACAGCGGACCCGGATAAGGCGGTACGCGGTGCAGATTGCATCGTGACCGACACTTGGGTTTCGATGGGGCAGGAAGATCATGCTCGTGGCCATAATGTTTTCATGCCCTATCAGGTTAATGCACATCTGATGGCTAAAGCTGACCAAGAGGCGCTTTTCATGCACTGCCTGCCCGCGCATCGCGGCGAGGAAGTGACCGACGAAGTGATCGACGGCCCTCAATCGGTCGTATTCGATGAAGCTGAAAACAGGCTCCATGCCCAGAAAGCCATTCTGGCCTGGTGCCTGCAAGGCGGCAATTTAGGAGCATAAATTGTCTGATAAGATCAGCAATGAGCAAATCGAAGTCGAAGACATCCAGATCGCTCTGGAAGACCTCGACTTCGCTGGCGACGATGCCGTTGTGCCCTTCCAGGTGGAGGGGCTCGACGTGCGTGGTCGCGCCGTACAATTGGGCGGCAGCATTGATGCCATTCTGAAGCGCCACAACTATCCGGAACATGTCGCGCGCCTTCTGGCCGAAGCAACGGTTCTGACTGTGCTTCTTGGCACGTCCCTTAAATTTGAAGGCAAGTTTATCTTCCAGACCCAGTCCGACGGTCCTGTCGATATGCTGGTGGTCGATTTCCGTACGCCACGTTCCGTACGTGCCTATGCGCGTTTCGACGCGGAGCGCGTAAAGGAAGCGGTAGCGGCTGGTCAGACGCGTCCTGAGGAGCTACTCGGTCGCGGCACGCTGGCCTTCACCGTTGATCAGGGTGCTTATACGCAGCGCTATCAGGGCATCGTTGCTCTTGATGGATCGACACTGGAAGAGATTGCACGCACATATTTCCGCCAGTCGGAACAGATACCGACCGATATGAAGCTGAGCGTTGCCAAGCTTATTGAACGCGGTGCGGACGGTAAACTTGTCGAGCGTTGGCGCGCCGGGGGGCTGGTTATTCAGTTCCTGCCTGAGTCCGAATTGCGATCGCGCATACCGGATCTTCCGGGTGGTGATGGCGATGAAAACACGGTTGCGCGTGATCTGGAAGATGACGGCTGGGACGAGGCACGTTCGCTGGTCGGCACGATTGAAAGCTCTGAGCTGACCGATCCGCAAGTTGGCTCGGAACGTCTGCTTTATCGTCTGTTCCATGAACGCGGCGTGCGCATCTATGAAGCCGTTCGGGTTCTCGATGAATGCTCGTGCTCGCGCGAGAAGATTGAAGGTGTGTTTTCCAATCTCTCGGCTGAAGAAATTCAGGACAGCATCGAGGACGGAAAGATTTCAGTGACGTGCGAGTTTTGCTCGACACATTACGAGTTTGACCCAGCGCAGTTTGCGAAATAAGAACAAGAAAAAGGCGCTTCGTGAGAAGCGCCTTTTTCAATTCAGCGTGCGGCGTGTTTCGGGAATATCGAGCGAGAACGCCGGAATATCGACTTCAAAAGCTTTTCCATCAGATGCCTGCATCTGATAGCGCCCGACCATCACGCCGGATGTGGTGTTGAGTGGACAGCCTGAAGAATACTGGTAGGAGTCTCCGGGGTTGAGCGTCGGCTGATCTCCGATAACACCGTCTCCGCGTACTTCTTCTATGTGGCCGTTGCCATCAGTGATCTGCCAGTACCGCGAGCGCAACTGCACGGTGTCGGAAGAATTGTTGGCGATCGTGATCCGATAGCCCCAGACATAGCGATTTTCTTCAGGCTCTGACTGATCTTCAAGATAAAAGGGCTCGGCTGTTACTTCGATACCCCGCGTCACCGCTCTGTACATACGCACCCGCCTTTGAATCGCATCAAGTCTTCATCTTCAACCTATCGCCAAAGTTGCGCTGGAGGTCAACGATTTGAAGCGGACAATTGCGCTACAATTGCCGAAATGTTCCGGCAATTGCGTTGTTTATGCATCATTTTGCGATCAAAAGACGCTAAATTAGTAGATTTTTATTAACGAGCGGCGACAAGCGCTTCCAACACGTCTTCAATCAGATCGTCCGTGTCCTCAAGACCCACCGAGATGCGCAGCATGCCATCTGAAATGCCAAGCTCGCTTCGGGCTTCGTCGGTGAGGCTCTGATGCGTAGTGGTCGCCGGATGGGTGATGATGCTCTTTGCATCGCCCAGATTGTTGGAGATGCTGAAGACCTGAAGCGCATTCTCAAACTTGAACGCCGCTTCTTTGCCGCCTTCCAGCTCCAAAGCAATCAGCGTCGAGCCACCAGTCATCTGCTTGGCGATGATGTCGGCCTGCGGGTGGTCGGCGCGGCCCGGATAGATAACTTGCTTGACGCCAGCCTGGCCTGCAAGCGCGTCTGCAACGGCTGCTGCCGATTGTGTCTGCTGACGCACGCGTACGCCGAGCGTTTCAAGACCTTTGAGCATGATCCATGCATTGAACGGGCTCATGCCGGGACCGGTATGACGGAAGTAAGGCTGCAAAACTTCTTCAGTCCATTCCTGATCGGAAAGGACGATGCCGCCGAGGCAACGACCCTGACCGTCGATGTGCTTGGTCGTCGAATAGACGACGATATGCGCGCCCAGTTCCAGTGGCTTCTGGAAGAGGGGGGTCGCAAAGACGTTATCCACGATCAGCTTGGCACCGATCTCATTGGCAATATCTGCGACAGCGGCAATGTCGATGACTTCCAGCGTCGGGTTCGACGGGCTTTCAAGCAGCATTACCTTGGTGTTGGGACGGACGGCGGCTTTCCAGTTCTCGATATTCGCGCCATCGATTACGGAAATTTCCACGCCATATCGTGGCAATAGCGTTTCGACGATATAACGCGACGAGCCGAAGACGGCGCGGGCGCAGATCAGGTGATCGCCAGCCTGTACCTGACAAAGAATGGATGCAGCAACTGCTGCCATGCCTGATGTCAGTGCGCGAGCATCTTCCGCGCCTTCAAGCGCGCACATCCGCTTTTCAAACATATCGGTGGTTGGATTGGCATAACGCGAATAGATGAACCCAGGGTCTTCACCCTTAAAGCGAGCCTCAGCGGCTTCCGCCGTTGGATAAAGAAAGCCCTGCGTTAGATAGAGGGCTTCTGACAACTCTGCGAAACCCGAACGCAGCGATCCTGCGTGAACGAGCTGAGTTGCCGGGCGGAACTTGCGGGTAGTCTCATTCGTCATTTTTCCAACCTGTCGAAAGCTGGTCGGCCGGGGCGCGGAATTGCCTCGGCGGCCAATAAAAAACCGGCCTTGCGAAAACGCAAAAGGCCGGTAACGAACCGCGGCCTCATTTAGCGAATTCTTTAACGTGGCTGCAAGCCGGCCGGCCAAATCACCACGGAACACTTTTTCCTTATGCCTCTTGGGCGGGGTCGTCAATGCCAGAAGGATCAGTTTTCAGGAAAACGCCTGTCTGCCAAAGCTCTGATGGCTGTGATTCCTGCGGAAAACCCGCGAGCTGTGGGGTTTCAGGGTTGGCATTGGGGTCGAGAGCGGTCAATGGTCATAGACCAAATTTAAGTAAGTCACGGAGTTCAGTGTTATGACGCAGAGGGATGCGGGAATTCTGGCAGATGCGGATATTGCTGCACTGTTTGAAAGCGGTTTGCTGGCATCTGCGCGTCCATTGGATGCCGATCAGATTCAGCCTGCCAGTCTTGATCTGCGGTTGGGTGCCAAAGCCTATCGTGCGCGCGCATCCTTCATGCCCGGTCCCGGAACCCCGGTTATCGACAAGCTGGAACGTCTCAAGCTGCACGAGATCGACTTGACTGCGGGTGCAGTGCTTGAAACGGGTTGTGTCTATATCGTGCCTTTGCTTGAAAGCCTGTCACTTTCGCCAGAGCTTTCAGCATCCGCCAATCCAAAAAGCTCGACCGGTCGTCTTGATATCTTCACCCGCGTCATCACCGATGGTGCGCAGGAATTCGACAAGGTTCCGGCTGGTTACAAAGGCCCGCTCTATCTTGAAGTCAGCCCACGCACATTCCCGATTGTGGCACGTACTGGTTCTCGCCTGTCGCAGATCCGTTTCCGCAAGGGCCGCGCGCAGTTGAGCGAAGCGGAACTGGCAATCCTTCATCAGAACGAGACGCTGGTTGCTTCTGAAATGCCGAATATTTCAGGCGGCGGCATCGCGCTTTCGGTTGATCTGTCAGGCAGCGAAGACAGATTAATTGGTTATCGCGGCAAGCATCACACGGCTGTCGTCGATGTCGATAAACGCGCCGCGCATGACGTGCTCGATTTCTGGGAGCCGATCTATGATCGCGGTTCACGAGAGCTCGTGCTCGATCCTGATGAGTTCTATATTTTGGTTTCGCGTGAAGCCGTGCATGTGCCGCCGCTTTTCGCAGCTGAAATGACGCCTTTCGACCCGCTGGTTGGTGAATTCCGTGTGCATTATGCGGGCTTCTTTGATCCAGGTTTCGGCCATAGCTCTGCTGGTGGCACTGGAAGCCGCGCGGTTCTGGAAGTGCGCAGTCATGAAGTCCCGTTCATTCTCGAACATGGCCAGATTGTCGGCCGTCTTGTTTATGAGCATATGTTGAATCGCCCGAAGGCGCTTTACGGTGTCGATCTCGGATCGAACTATCAGGCGCAGCAACTCAAGCTCTCCAAGCATTTCAGGTGATTGCGCTCTTCCCGATCCTACTTCTATAAATTGGAGCGAAGTGGAGGAGGCCGGAAGAGTGAAGCATGGTAAGGATGATGTACGGGAAAACACAGTAGATGTGCCACCGCGCCGTCTGTTGGTGGGTATCGTCGCGCTGCCGGGCTTTACACTGACAGCACTCAGCCTGTTTCTTGATCCGTTTCGACTGGCAGCCGATGACCGTGACAAGAGCCGTCAGATCAGATGCGGGTGGAAAATCTGCACCTTGTCTGGCGATCCGGTTACGTCCAGTTCCGGCATGGTCATTGAACCGACCGCGCCCATAGGTGAACTTGATGAATGTGATTATGTGGCGGTGGTTGGCGGTTTGCTTGCGCAATATCGCCCGCGCCAGCAGGCGTTGATTGATCTCATCAAACGAGCCGACAAACGCGGCAAGACGGTGGTGGGCCTTTGCACGGCAGCTTTCCTGCTTGCTGAAGGCGGCTTGCTCGATGACCGCAATTGCTGCGTCAGCTGGTTTCACCGCGACGACTTCGTCGATCTTTTCGACGGTCATACGGCTGATACAACCAGCCTTTTTCATCGCAGCGGCCGACACTACACCTGTGCAGGCGGACTGGGCGCTGCGTCGCTTTCGCTGTCGATCATTCAGAATGAAATCTCCGAGGAACTGGCGCGCAAAAGCGCATCCATTTTGATGATCCCTTATGAGCTGGTGCGATCTGAACAACCGGCGCTCAGCTTCAATGGCGTTCGCTCACCGATGATCGGCAAGGCGATCCGCATTTTCGAGGAAACGCTGGAAGAGCCAGTGCCGATGATTGATGTGGCGCGCAAGCTCGGTATTTCTGTCCGCCAGATGGAGCGAGGTTTCCGCATGGCTGTTGGGCGCACCGCTTTCGAGGTCCGTGAGGAGTTACGGGTCAAGAAGGCGCGCGAGCTGTTGTCTGAAACCGGGCTCTCGCTTCTGGAAGTGGCGGTCGCCAGCGGCTTTACCGACACCCGCAGCATGAACCGTTCGTTTATCAGACAGAAGCAAAAAGCCCCGCGCGAATATCGCAAACAGCACTGAGCTTGTGAGATAGCTTGCGAATCCCCCACTGACCTCCTATTTTCCGCGACGAAACTGCCAGTTTGGCAGAGGGGCTGAAACGCGTCGCATTTTATCGTATCCATACCGCGCGTTTAATGCCCTTTGTTTTTACACATGTCTTTAACGGAAAACCGGTTCCCGCTTTTCGGAGACATGCTTTTATGCAGGAGATTTGCATGTCTGATGGTGTAAACCGTTTTCTTGGCGATACGCCAGCGCGCGTGCTGATCAAGCTGGTACTGATCTCGCTTGTTGTGGGCGTGGTGATGAGCGCATTCCACTGGACGCCGTATGATATTCTCTATGGCATCCGCGATTTTGTGCTGCGTCTGTGGAATATGGGCTTCTCAGCAATTGCTGGTTTTGCCGATTATCTCATTCTTGGTGCGGCAGTCGTTATTCCTGCCTTTATTTTGCTCCGTATCCTGAGTTACCGGAAATAATCAGAGCATTTGAGCCAAGAGTGCGAAGCATTTTTGTGCCGAACAATGCTTCAATTTGAACCGCTCAGAAACCGGACAAATGCAGCAGAACGACACGTTTATTCTTTCCCGGCGGGGATTTTTGATCCTCGCCGGTGGTGCACTGGCTTTCGCCGCCTTGCCTGCGGGCTTTGCGGATGCCGCAGCAGACGTCGATCCAACGGACTTGTTCAATCAGATCCGCAAGGCCAACGGCCTGTCGTCGATGGCGACCGATAGCAAGCTCGAACAGGCCGCGCTTTATCAGGCACGGCGTATGGCGAGTTATGGCAAGATTGGCCACTCGGTTGGCTGGGGTAATGGCTTTGTCTCGCGGCTTAAGCAGGCAGGCATTCGCGGTCCTGCTGCGGAAAACGTCGCTTCGGGCCAGCCCAATACCCAAGCGGTATTCGATGCCTGGATGAAATCGCCCGGCCATCGCAAAAACATGCTCGATCCCACATTCGGGCATTATGGCCTTGCCTGGGCAACACCTGAAAATAATCCGCGTCGCATTTATTGGGCGATGATGTTGGGGCTTTGAATTCTTTTGTCGGCCAAGAGTCCGGAAGCCAGATGCTGAAACACATCTACAGCCTTTTTCAGCGCTGACGCTGGATTGTCGCTTGCGGCAACCCAAAGCGCTGCATTCAGTGCTGCTCCGCTTAACAGGCGCGCCGCAGCATCCACATCGACGGACTTCAAAACACCTTCTGCGATCAGAACTTCAACCGTTTTGCGCGTGACGTCGAGGCAGGCATTCTGGCTGGGCCATTGCGAAGGGTCTCCCAGAAAAGCCGGGCCATCTAAGAGGACGATCCGCTGCACTTCTGGCTCCAATGCCATCTCGATATAGGTCGTAGCCTCCGTTATCAGCGCATCCCAAGGGTCAGCTTTAACGGACGCTGCTTCCTTGGCACGTGCAGCCATTTCACCATCAATCTGTGCAACGACGGCGGCCAGCAAGCCCTTCTTGTCACCAAAATTATGATAGAGCGCGCCGCGTGTCAGCCCCGCTTCAGCGGTTAGATCGTCCATGGATGCGGCTACAAAGCCTTTTTCGGCGAAGGCTTTCCTCGCTGCAACCAGCAGCAATTGGCGGTTTTCCATCATGGTTTCAGCACGAGACCGCGGGGCCATGCAAATCTCCGGTGTTGACATACGGTGCGTATATGAAATACACATACGTTACGTATATCAAACTTGTAGGCTTAAAAAAAGCTGTATATCGAAAGGATGTTCCATGACCCGCATCGCTATATTTCCCGATGGTCGCCAGGACCTTTATGAACAAAACGGTTACTCGGCTGCCATTCGCTCCGGCGACCTTCTCTTTGTATCTGGGCAGGTTGGTAGCCGTGAAGACGGATCGCCCGAACCTGAATTCAAAGCACAGGTTGAACGCGCATTCGATAATCTGCGCAATGTATTGGCAGTGGCGGGCTGCACATTCGATAACATCGTGGACGTGACTACATTTCATACAGACCCGCAAAACCAGTTTACGACAATCATGGACGTGAAGGCGCGCATGTTTGCCGAGAAGCCGTATCCAAACTGGACCGCTGTGGGCGTCAACTGGCTTGCTGGTTTTGACTTCGAAATCAAGGTTATTGCGCGCATTCCGAACGCTTAAAAGTATTTCCAGCAAAAGTTGGAACCGGTTTTGTGTTCGGAAATGCGTAAAAACAAATAGTTACAGGGGTTCCAACGATTCAATATTAACTGGAGCCGCTGTAATGAATTGAAAACTCTGCGGACATAGTGTTGTCAGGCCTGCGACAATGCGGTGGCCGAATTTTCTGTCGTTTCCAGAAATTCCAGAGTAGAGCTTCCTCCAATTGCTAATGAGTTGTTGGGGTCAGCCATGGATCAGATGCTGCACGAAAAGAGCATCGTTTCCAGACCATTTGATGTGACGCATCGCATGGTGATGATGATCGCCGTGCCGATGACGCTGGCGGCTGTCACCACGCCTTTGCTCGGCCTTGTCGACATGGGCGTGGTCGGTCAGATGGGGCAGGCCGAACTGATTGGCGGATTGGCAATTGGCGCGCTGGTTTTCGATTTTCTGCTGACGATGTTCAGCTTCCTGCGCTCGGGCACGACCGGCCTTGTGGCACAAGCCATGGGTGCGGAGGACAAGGCAGAAGAACAGGCGATCTTCTGGCGCGCAATCATCATTGCAATCGTTGCGGGTTGTCTGATGATCCTGAGCTTGCCGCTTGTTCTCACTGTGGCGTCTGATTTTATTCATCCAACGCCTGCAACACAGGCTGCGATGGTAAGCTATGTTTCCATCCGCATGTTGTCGGCACCTGTGGCGCTGATCAATTATTCAGTGCTCGGTTTGCTGCTTGGCCGCGGGCAGGGCGTGCTTGGCTTGAGCCTCCAGGTGCTTATCAACGGCATTAACATTGTGCTGTGCATCGTGCTCGGTCTGGAACTGGGCTGGGGTGTCGAAGGCGTTGCCTGGGCGACAGTGACTGGCGAAACGGTGGCCGCTATTGTCGGGTTGTTCCTTGTTATGCGCCATTTTCACAAGCAAACGGGTCGCCACCCAGATATCAAGCACATTCTGCACAAGGCTGGTATTGTGCGGATGATCGCGCTCAATCGAGACATCATGATCCGCTCGATCCTGCTTTTGACGGCATTTGCTTTCTTCACGCGCGCGGGCTCGGAGCTTGGGCCAGTGACGCTTGCAGCAAATGCGGTGTTGATGAACTTCTTCCTCGTCTGTGGCTTCTTCCTTGATGGAATGGCGGCGGCGGTTGAGCAGATCGTCGGGCGTTCGGTCGGCGCGCGTCACAGTCCGGCTTTTGTGCGTGGCGCCAAGCTGACCTTCGTCTGGGGACTGGTCATGGCCAGCGCGATTGCGCTCATCCTGATGGTGTTTGGTGATGCGATTATTGGTCTGCTGTCGAAGGCCGAAGACGTGCGCGATGAGGCGATCAAATATCTGCCGTGGGCGGCACTGACAGGCCTCACGGGTCTTCTCGCTTTTCACATGGACGGCGTCTATATCGGCGCAACATGGTCGCGTGATATGCGCAACATGATGTTCTTCTCGCTGATATTCTTTTTGGTGGTGCTTTATGCAGCAAAGCCCATGATGGGAAATCACGGGCTTTGGTTGGCACTCAATCTGTTTTTATCGATCCGCGGCGTAACGCTTCTGACACTGTTGCCGCGCAGATATCGATCAGAATTTTCCCGGAATTAATCCGGAAGGCGACGCGCGGCCCATTGCTTGGTGTCGCGGTCACGCAGTTCGGCGATATTGGCAGCACCTTCGTTTTTCACAGCCTCTGAGAGGCCGCGCAGGATTTCTGACGCGAGGCCCGGACCGCGATAGATCATGCCGGTGTAAAGCTGGATGAGATCGGCACCAGCCTTGATTTTGGCGAGCGCTGTTTCGGCACTATCGATACCACCTACGCCGATCAGCGGCATGTCAGCGCCGACGCGTTCGCGCATACGGGCCAGAATGACTGTTGAACGCTCGAAAAGTGGTGCGCCAGAAAGACCACCGGTTTCTTCATGGTTCTCGGCACTTTTCAGGCCATGGCGTGAAAGCGTGGTGTTGGAAACGATAATGCCGTCGAGCTTCTGTGCTGTAGCTTCGGCCGCGATATCGTCCAGTTCTTCATTGCTGAGATCGGGTGCGATCTTGAGAAAGACAGGCCGCTTCAGGGTGCACATCTTGCCTTCTTCGTCGCGCGCTGCAAGCACGCGCGATAGCAGTTCGCGCAATGCCTCTCGCGACTGAAGGTTGCGCAGGCCGGGCGTGTTGGGCGAAGAAACATTGACGGTAAAATAGCGCGCAAGCTGATAGAACTTACGGATACCAGCCACATAATCGCCGATACGATCTTCAGCATCCTTGTTGGCACCGATATTGACGCCGACAATGCCGCTTTTGCCTGCACGTTGCGACAATCGCTTGAAAGCTGCATCGTGGCCTTCATTGTTGAAGCCAAGCCGGTTGATGACGGCGTGATCATCTGGTAGGCGGAAAATACGCGGGCGTGGATTACCGCTTTGCGGACGCGGGGTGATCGTGCCGACTTCTGTGAAGCCGAAACCGATTTTCAAAAGCGCATCCGGCACTTCGGCATTCTTGTCATAGCCTGCGGCCATGCCCAGCGGGTTCGGGAATTGCAGTCCTGCAATCTTAACCGAAAGCGCAGGGTCATTGGAGCGGTTGCATGTAACGATGCCGGTTTTAAGACCGGCAATGGACAAACCATGCGCCTGCTCGGCATCGAGCGAGAACAATGCACGTCGCCCGATAAGTTCAAAAAGCCCGCTCATTTATCCTCAAGCTCCGGAAAGATATGGAGACCATCTTTGTCGAGCGGCAAGGGCTCGACTTTTGTGACTGCCGACATTGGCAGCGCTGCATAAAGATGCGGAAAGAGTGCTCCGCCACGCGAGGCTTCATATTTCAGCGCATCGCCCAAACTGCTTGTAAGAAAATCCTCATCCACGCTCACAAGCAGCAGATCCGTTTGCCCGGCAAAGTGTTTGGCGGCTGTTTCCCGCACCTGTGTATAGGTAGAGAAATGGATATAGCCATCAGCAATATCAACCGGTGCCCCGGTAAAAATGCCAGCTTCTTCTGCCTGCGCCCAGAGATCGCGCGGGGCGATCTTGTAGATGGTCGTTTTGGTCATGGCAGCTCTCTAGACCGAATTAGTTAGAAAATCAAAGCATGACGTGTTCGTTTTTCTTGCATAGCTCCCATATGATGGGTGGAAGTTGAAAGCGCGTCACGAAAAGTGTGACACGGATTTCGGACAAGCTGCGCTTAGAACATGCGTTAAAGGAGATCGAAACATGTCTGGCAAAACCATCCCGTTATTTCGCACACTAGCCGCTGTTTCATTGCTGGGTACAAGCTTTGCAGCAAGCGGTGCTCATGCTGAGGAAAATGGGCGCTATCGCCTTGAAGGCACCGAAACCGGTTACGTGCGGCTCGATACTCGCACCGGCGCATTGTCGGTTTGCAACGAGCAACAGGGGCAGCTTATCTGCAAGATGGCGACCGAGGATCGAGAAGCTTACGAAAATGATATTTCCGATTTGCAGGATCGGGTGAAGAAGCTTGAGGGCAAGGTTACAACTCTTGAAGCAGGTGGTGCATCTGCTTCTGCATCCAAGCTGCCAACAGATGCGGAGTTCGAGCAGTCTCTAGGCTATATGGAGCGTTTCATGCGTCGTTTCATGGATGTAACGAAGAGTTTCGACAGCGAGACCGATAAGCCCGCAGAGGGTGTCGCACCCGCTCAATAGAAGGGGGCATTTTTGCGGGACGGCTCTAACTAATTGATAATAGGGTAGACCTTGCGCGCTACCTATGAAAATGCTTGCCTTCCCCTGTGTGTTACCTCCAATTATTAGGGTAACAGCAGGGGAGGATGGTCCGGCAATGCAGGGCTGGGGAATTATAGGCGCGGCCTTTTTATATCTGTTGATGCTGTTTGCAGTTGCAAGCATCGGCGACAGGCGCGCCGCTCGCTGGAGCAGCGCTCCACGCCCCTATATTTATGCACTCAGCCTCGCGGTTTACTGCACATCGTGGACATTCTTCGGCTCCGTCGGCCTTTCGGCCCAACGAGGGCTTGAGTTTTTGGGCATCTATATCGGCCCGATTCTCGTCTTCACGCTTGGCAATCGCCTCTTGCGCCACATCGTGCGGTTGGCGAAGTCAGAACACATCACCTCCATCGCTGATTTTTTGGCCGCTCGCTATGGCAAGAGCTTTGGCGTGGCCTCTCTTGCTACCTGTATCGCAGCCGTCGGCTCCATTCCTTATATTGCGCTGCAACTCAAAGCCGTTTCTGGCAGCGTCGGGTTGGTGATGGAGCATTATGGCTCGGCTTTTGACCCAGCCTCTTTTGTTTTTGGCGATATTTCTTTGCCGGTGGCGGCTGTTCTGGCTGTCTTTGCCATTCTGTTCGGCACACGCCACACAGATGCGACCGAACATCAGAACGGCCTGATTCTGGCTGTTGCACTTGAATCGGTGATCAAGCTTTCCGCATTTCTTGCAGTTGGTTTTGCTTGCACGTTCTTTGTTTTCGGCTCACCGGGAGAATTGATCGAGAAGATTTCGCAATCTCCTGCGGCCCTTGAGGCTTTTCATTATGAAACCTCAATCGGTACGTGGATCGTGCACACAACGCTGAGTGCTGCCGCTATCATCATGCTGCCGCGCCAGTTTCATGTGACGGTTGTCGAAAGCCGCAGTGAAAAAGAATTGCGCACCGCCTCCTGGCTGTTTCCGCTTTATCTGATCCTGATCAATATTTTCGTTTTCCCGATTGCACTCATCGGCGTCATGACGCTTGGCAATACAGTCAGTGGTGATCTCTATGTGCTGGCACTGCCACTGTCAGCTGGTGCGCACTGGCTTGCGCTGATAGCCTTTCTCGGCGGGCTTTCGGCGGCGACAGCGATGGTCATCGTCGCTTGCGTGGCGCTGGCGATTATGATCTCCAATCACCTTGTGCTGCCGCTTATAATTCGCAGGCTCGCTGTTCGTCATCCGACGGAACAGCGTGATCTGACGATGATCATTCTCAATACGCGGCGACTGACGATTATCGGCATTCTGGCGTTGGCATTCGTCTATTACCGCATGGCGTCTAATAATATCCACCTCGCGTCCATCGGCCTTATATCTTTTGCAGCTATTGCACAGTTCATGCCCTCGTTCATCGGTGGGTTGTTCTGGCGCAACGCCAATGGACGTGGCGCAATGCTCGGCTTGTCGGCGGGGTTTCTCATCTGGGCCTATACGTTGCTTCTGCCAACCATGGCTCCAGAAGATGCGGAGATATTGCGCGAAGGCTTTCTTGGCTTTACCGCATTAAGACCTGAAGCCCTGTTTGGCACCGATGCTTTGCCTCTGACCAATGGCGTCATGTGGAGCCTTGCGGCTAACACCTTGTTCTACATTCTTGGGTCGCTTTCACGTGCTTCAACACCGCTTGAACGCATTCAGGCGAGCATTTTCCTGCCGCGCTATTTCATTGGTACACCGACCCTCAAGCGTTTTCGGACAACGGTTACGGTCGCAGAACTCAAAGCGACTATGGCTCGCTATCTGGGGGCCGAACGTGTTGAGCGTGCTTTCCTGCGTTTTGAAGGACGAGAGCAACGCAGGCTCGATCCCGGCATGACGGTGGATACGCCGTTGATCCGTTACGCCGAGCAATTGCTGGGAACGGCAGTTGGTTCCTCGTCGGCCCGCCTCGTCCTGTCTTTGCTACTTCAACGCAACGATGCTTCTGCGCGTGACGCAAGGCAATTGCTCGACGATGCTTCCGTCGCCCTGCAACAAAATCGTGACCTCCTGCAAATTGCGCTCGATCAGATGGATCAGGGCATAACGGTACTCGACAAGGATCTGCGGCTGACATGCTGGAACCGTCAGTTCCGTGCTCATTTTGATCTGCCGGATGAAGTGATGCAGGTTGGGATTCCGGTGTCCGAGATTGTCGAACATCTGGCCAGCAGCGGCGATCTTGCCGTCAATGCGCAAAACTCGGCCATACGATCCCTTGCAACTCTCAGACAGCCATGGCGGATGACTTTAAAATCGACCGGAAAGGTGCTGGAGATCAACTCCAACCCCATGCCGGATGGCGGACTTGTCGCGACCTATACAGACATTACTGCCGAAGTTGAGGCCGATCTGATGCGCCAGAAGGCGGCTGAGGTGCTTGAACAGCGCGTCGCTGACCGCACTGCCGAACTAACGCATGTGAACCAGAAGCTTGCAAAGGCACAATCCGCAGCCGAAGAAGCAAACCTTGGCAAGACACGGTTTCTGGCAGCAGCTGGCCACGACATTCTGCAGCCACTCAATGCAGCACGGCTTTACAGTACGGCGCTAACAGAAAAGCTTGGACGTGCGGAAACCAGCCAGCTCGCCCGCAACATCGATTCTTCACTTGAATCGGTTGAGGCCATTCTGGGAATGGTGCTCGATATATCGCGGCTCGATACGGGTGCGCTCAAGCCAGAAGTCTCGGTGTTCCGTCTCGATAAGCTTTTAAGCCAAATTGCGACGGACTTCACACCAATGGCTCGGAAAAAAGGCCTTAAACTGCGCGTTGTGCCTTCGAGCATTGTGGTGAAGACAGACCGCAACATGCTGCGACGCCTCATCCAGAATCTGGTTTCAAACGCAATCAAATATAGCCGCAAGGGTGGCATTCTGTTTGGTGTTCGCCGACGTGGCAATTTCATTGAGCTGCAAGTGCTTGATACCGGTATCGGTATCCCGCAGCCGAAGCTGAAACTGGTTTTCCGTGAGTTTACACGTCTTGATGAAGGCATGCGTGAGGCGGAAGGCCTTGGGTTGGGCCTTTCCATCGTTGATCGTATTGCCCGTGTTCTGTCGCTGCCCTTAACACTATCCTCAACGCCTGGAAAGGGCAGCGTTTTCTCGCTGCGCATTCCGATCAGCGCAGCACCTGCTCCCATCGAAGAGGTTGCAAGTCGTAAGGGCATAAAGCGCGCATCAAGCCTCACTGGCCTTGATGTGCTTTGTATCGACAATGACGCCAATATTCTGGCTGGGATGGAAACGCTTCTGCTTGGTTGGGGGTGCAATGTCACCACTTTGCGCAGAGGAGCTGAGTTGAAGGTATTTTGCGTCGAGCGCGAAGTCGCCCCCGATGTTATCGTGGCAGATTATCATCTCGACAATGAAAACGGGCTGGACATGATCGGTTTTGCGCGGGAAAGCTTCAAACAAGAAATTTCGGCTATTCTGCTGACAGCCGACCGCTCCAAAGAAGTTCGCAAACGGGCTGACGACGAAAATGTCATTGTCTTGCACAAGCCATTGCGTCCGGCAGCTCTGCGTTCGCTACTATCGAGCGCGCTACATCAACGTGAAGGTGCTTCCAGCCGCCCAACAGCTGCAGAATGACTTTATAGCTTTTCCCGTAAAAGCGCGAAGCGGTGTGCGTAGGATAATGAGTAAAGATAAATAAAGCATGTCTCCCAAAAGTGGGAATCTGTTTTGGGAGAAAGACATGCGTAAAAACAAAGAATTAAAGCGTGTCACATGGATATTGTAAAACGCGGCACGCTTTAGTTTCAGCTGGCTTCTGAAGTCAGTGCGTCGTTGCCAATCCGCGATAAAAGAATGACCGCCTGTGTGCGACTATCAACGCCGAGTTTTTGCAGAACGGCAGAGACATGTGCTTTGACCGTCGCTTCTGATACATTCAGTTCGTAGGCGATCTGCTTGTTGAGCAGGCCTTCGGCAAGCATGGTCAGTACGCGTGTCTGCTGGGGGGTAAGTGTTCTTATCTTGTTGATGAGCGCTTCGATTTCAGGGTCGTGCGCCTGATCGAGGTCGATATCGGATGGTGTCCAGATATCGCCTGCAATAACTGCGTGTACTGCTTCGCCGATAGTTTCCATGCTTGCGGATTTCGAGATGAAGCCAGATGCACCAAGCTCGACGGCGTGCCTGATGGTTGCAGTGTCATCAGTGGCCGAGACGATAATGATCGGTAATGCAGGCTGAAGTGCTTTCAAAGTGACCAGGCCAGAAAGGCCAGTCCCGCCGGGCATGGTCAAATCAAGCAAAAGCAAATCGATATCGTCGCGTTCTACGACCAGCTTTTTCGCTGCATCGAAATCGCCGACTTCGAGGATTTCTGCTTCTTCAGGAAGGCTCGACAGAACCTGTCGCAACGCACCTCTGAAAAGCGGATGGTCGTCAGCGATGATGAATTGCATAAGCCTCGCACGCCATTCTGAAAGTCCTCCCCATGCGCTGCACTTTACATGCTGCTCTTCCGTTTTATGCCGTTTTTCGTTCCGGGCAACCAAAAATAGCGTTGCTTAGCTGGATTCATATGTCGCATTGCCGCCTTCTGGCCGCATTATGTGCTAATTTCAATTATGAACGAGAGCATTCCCAGTAAAACTAAGAATGCTCTAGCGGGAACGAAAAGGCACTATATGACGCGCAATACGCTTTATCCGGAAATTCAGCCCTTCAAGGAAGAGATGCTGCAGGTTTCGTCATTGCACCGCATCCATGTCGAGCAGTGCGGCAATCCTGATGGTAAACCTGTTGTCATGATCCACGGTGGGCCGGGCGGCGGCATCACGCCCGCAATGCGACGCCTGCATGATCCAGAGAAATACCGTATCATTCTTTTCGATCAGCGCGGCTGCGGTCGCTCGACGCCACATGCAGAACTGCGCGAGAATACCACCTGGGACTTGGTGGCCGATATGGAGCATATTCGCGCGCATCTGGGCATAGAGAAGTGGCAGGTTTTCGGTGGTTCATGGGGTTCGACGCTGGGCCTTGCCTATGCTGAAACCCATCCAGAACGCGTGTCGGAAATCATTCTGCGCGGCATTTTCATGGTGCGCCGGTTTGAAGTTGACTGGATGTATTCCAATGGTGCGAGCATCATTTTCCCCGATCACTTCGAGACCTATCAAGAGCATATCCCTGAAGAAGAGCGCGGCGATATGATCGCAGCTTACTACAAGCGTCTGACCGACCGAGATCCGCAGGTGCAGCTTGCAGCTGCTCGCTTGTGGGCGCGGTGGGAAGGTTCGGTGCTTTCGGTGCAGCCCGATCCAGCTCGCGTTGAAGCCTTTGGCGAAGATCATCACGCCATCGCTTTTGCGCGTATCGAATGCCACTACTTCCAGAACCGTGGTTTCCTTGACAGCGACGATCAGCTTCTGCGGAATGTTGAACGCATCCGGCAGATTCCGGGTGTAATCGTCCATGGCCGCTATGATATCTGCACGCCATTTATCAATGCATGGCAGCTCAAGAAGATGTGGCCGGAGGCTGATCTCAAAATCGTTGAAGACAGCGGTCATGCGGTGACCGAACCCGGTATTACGCATGAATTGATTGAAGCAACCAAGCGTTTTGCTGCTTAAGCTTCTTAAGGAGGCGCATCTTTTGCGCCTCCAGCTCCAAAACATTAGCAAACTCAGAAAAATACACCTCTAAACGGTGCATTTTGCATAGTTCATCTTTTCTTTGGGTATTTTAGCCTACAAACTAGGGAGTGAACATTTGTGATCCTCCCCGATCCCATCGGTTCATCGTATAGATTTTATCTGGCGAACCTTATCCGCAGCAAAGACGGCCCGGTTTAAGTTCGTGTTCGAGAGGGATACAGGCTAATGTTGAAAGAATTCAGAGAATTTGCTCTCAAGGGCAACATGGTCGATCTGGCCATCGGTGTTATCATTGGCGGGGCGTTCGGTGGCCTCGTCAATTCTATCGTCAATGACATCATCATGCCGATCATCGGTTTGCTGACGGGCGGTATCGATTTCTCCAACATGTATATCCAGCTTGCTGGCGATCCGAAGGGAACGCTTGCTGCAGCCCGTGAAGCCGGTGCGACCATCGCTTACGGCAACTTTGTCACGCTGCTTATCAACTTCCTTATCATTGCATGGGTTTTGTTCCTCGTCGTCAAAGGCATGAACAGGCTCAAGAAAAAGGAAGAAGCCAAGCCGGAAGCCGCTGCAGAACTGCCACGCGACGAAGTGTTGCTGGCTGAAATCCGCGATCTTCTCGCAAAGCAGAGCAAAGCCTGATTTTTCCTGGGCAGTCGACAAAGGACGGAGCCTTTATGGCTCCGTTTTTTTGTGCGCTCATTCCCAAAGACGAGAGTTGGTTCGACCCATCAATGCGGTTGATCGGATCATCACAAAATGCCGCGTGATTTCATGATTGCGCCTTGCTAAGCAGGTGTAATCAAAATCGAATTTTATGTGGGAACAAATGACGCTTATCGCCAATCTCCGCCGTGAAGCAGCTCAATCACCTGAAAGCGGCATCGTTGCCGTAGCCAATCACGGTCGTGGCAAAGAGGGCCTGATTCCGTTGTGGGTCGGGGAGGGTGATCTGTCTACGCCTGATTTTATTCGGGAGGCGGCGCAGAAGGGAATTGCCGACGGCGAAACCTTCTACACATGGCAGGCTGGTATTCCTGATCTGCGTGAAGCACTTGCTCGCTACCATGCGCGCCATTTTGCGCAGTCCTTCAAGCCAGAAAATTTCTACGTAACTGGTTCGGGCATGCACGCCATTGAAATGGCGCTGAAGGCAACAACGGGTGCTGGCGAAGAAGCGATTTATCTGTCTCCAGCCTGGCCGAATTTTGTCGGCGCAGCTGGACTTGCCGGCGCGGTTCCAGTGCCGGTGGAACTCGAGTTCGGAGCCAATGGCTGGGTGCTTGATCCTGAAAAGATTGCGAGCGCCATCACGCCACGCACGCGCGCAATGTTCATCAATACGCCATCCAACCCGACGGGTTGGACTGCGGATCGCGAAACGCTGCGCTTTATTCTCGATCTGGCGCGTGAGAAGGGCCTCTGGATCATAGCCGACGAGATTTACACTCACTTCTATTACGGTGGGGGGCGTGCTCCGTCTTTCATGGATATCATGGAACCCGACGACCGCATCATCTTCGTCAACTCGTTCTCAAAGAACTGGGCGATGACTGGCTGGCGCGTGGGCTGGATGACCGTGCATCCTTCGATTGGCCCCGTCGTTGAAAACATGATCCAGTATTCCAATTCGGGTGTCGCGCAGTTCATGCAGCGTGGTGCGGTTGCAGCACTCGATCATGGCGATGATTTCATTGCCATGCAGGTGGAACGCGCGCGCTCAACGCGAGATAACCTGTGTGCTAGTTTGCAAAGCACAGGAAAAGTACGTCTGACACCGCCGCAGGGCGCATTTTATCTGTTCTTCGGTGTGGATGGTGTGAAGGATTCGGTCAAAGCTGCAATCGACATGGTCGACAATGCTAATGTGGGCCTGGCACCGGGTAGTGCATTCGGGCTTGGCGGCGAGGGCTTCTTCCGCCTCTGCTTCTGCCGTGATCCGCAGCAGGTGGATGAGGCCGCGGCAAGGCTGGTTCGCTGGATCAACAATCTCTGAAGCGCATCCCGCAAAGTGTGAAACGGTTTTCGCGCAAGATGCGTGTCCAAAATAAAAAAGGCCGGTGAAACCGGCCTTTTTCAATTCCCTACGACTGCGTTTATCAGCCGCCTGCTTTTGAAACCATCAGCGGAATAACGCGGTCGGAGTTTGCAGCCTTCGGCGCATCCGGTTCGGCAAATGGAATGCCGAGCGTATTCCATACTTCCAGCAACGCATCCTTGAGGCCGTCGATCAGCAGGTCGTCATGCAATGGCGACGGTGTGATGCGAAGACGCTCTGTGCCGCGTGGCACAGTTGGATAGTTAATCGGCTGGATATAGATGCCATGCACGTCGAGCAGACGGTCACTGGCTTTCTTGCACAGTTCCGGATCGCCAACCAGAATTGGTACGATGTGGGTTTCAGACGGCATGACCGGAAAACCGGCAGCCAAAAGAACATCCTTGGCGCGCTGCGACTGACGCTGCTGGCCATCGCGCTCAACTTGAGAAACTTTCAGGTGGCGGATCGCAGCGGTAGCGGAAGCTGCTACTGCCGGCGGCAGAGAAGTTGTGAAGATGAAGCCCGGTGCATAGGAGCGAACGGCGTCGATGATAGCGCGTGAACCGGTAATGTAACCGCCCAAAGCGCCGAATGCTTTTGCAAGCGTGCCTTCGATAATGTCCATGCGGTGTGCAAGGCCGTCGCGTTCGGTGATTCCACCGCCGCGCACGCCATACATGCCAACTGCATGAACTTCATCGATATAGGTCATGGCATTATACTTGTCGGCCAGATCGGCAATCTTCTCGATCGGCGCGATGTCGCCATCCATCGAATAGACAGATTCGAACACGATCAGCTTGGCGCGGGAATGGTCCGCAGCCTTGAGAAGTTGTTCCAGGTGCTCGACGTCATTGTGACGGAAAATCTTCTTTTCTGCACCCGAACGACGCACACCTTCGATCATCGAAGCGTGGTTGAGTTCGTCAGAAAGGATCAGGCAGTTTGGAAGCAAACGTGCAATGGTCGAAATCGATGCTTCGTTGGACACAAAACCGGACGTGAAGACGAGGCCAGCTTCCTTGCCATGCAGGTCAGCAAGTTCGGCTTCAAGTTCTACAAGTGGGTGATTGTTGCCCGAAATATTGCGAGTGCCGCCTGCGCCGGAGCCGGTGCTGTTGGCGGTATCGCACATCGCCTGGATGACGTCAGGATGGTGCCCCATGCCCAGATAGTCGTTAGAGCACCAGACGGTGATCTCACGTGCAATACCATTGTTGCGCCAGGTAGCTCGGGGGAAACGTCCAACAATGCGCTCAAGATCGGCAAAAACGCGGTAACGCTTCTCGGCGTGCAGCTGGTCGATCGCTTCTTCAAAAAACCGGCGATAGTCCATTATACGCTCCTTGTTACTGCTCTAGTACCGCTTTTGCGTGATTGCGTCCATGGCGCAATGACGGGCAATTTGCCACGCTTTCGTGAAACTGCATTGATCAAAATCAAACAAATAGCGGGTTTTCAGGCAGTGGGCGAAAAAGTTGGTTATTTCGTCATCAGGCGGAAAATGAATTTTGGCGCCAAATCTCTGCGGCGGACATAAACGCGCGGCATGCCAAAGGGATCGTCGCTTACACGCGCCCGTGCATGAACGGTCGTTGTCGCAGTTTCAAAACCGGCGCTGCGGCACATGTCGCGGTGAATCTGGTGGTTCCCGCCATAGGGATAAGCGAAGTTTGTCACTTCCGATCCCAGCATGTCTTCAAGCATGGTCTTGGACTGCACGATCTGTCGGCGAGCTTCCTCTTCCGGGGTGTTTTCCAGATTAACATGGTCGACCGTATGCGCGCCAACTTCATGGCCCAAGGCAGCCCATTCGCGCATCTGTGCCACAGACATGCAGGGTGTTAAAGGAACACCCATGGACTGGTCCCAGATATTGCTGCCGCCAATCTGATTGGCGACAAAGTAATTCGTTGCGGTGAAGCCGAAATCCGCAAGGACTGGCAGGGCATTCTCATAATTATTGAGAAACCCGTCATCAAAGGTGATGACTGCAACCTTTCCCGTTTTCTCGCCCTTGATATAGGGCATGGCATTTCGCAGCGAGAGGCCCTGATAGCCGAGCCGCTTCAGCCATGCCATCTGGCTGCTAAACTTGTCCGGATGGACCCAAAGTCCGCGAAACGGGATCTTCTTGTGCGGCAGAGGGGCAATCTGGTGATAAAGAAGAACAGGGACCGCCATTTGTCTCACTTCGATCTTGAGGAGAACCCGCGCACGCGCATCCGGTAGATGGGACGGAGGATTTCCCTTTTAAGCTTATCGGAAAAGGATTTCTTGTGCTGAATGGTCGTGCCGCCAAGCTGCGCAGAAATTTCTTTCACGCCACCGGGAATGACTGCGAGCGGCTGCAAATCAGTAACCCATCGCATCTGGATTGTTGTGTCGACAGGGCGATCAAACTGTTCGGTGATCGCAAGCAGCTTTTTTGCAGCATCGAAGCTTACAAGCTGTGCGACCATACCGAGCCCAATCGGGTTTGGAATGATGATACGCACCTGATTGTTACGGAAAACTTCGCGCCCAACCTCACGGTCGTCGCGGAAGGTAAAACGTACGAAGCCGCCCGGCTCGAAATGATTGCCGACCGCGTGGAAGGCAGCATTGAAAACATCAGTGAGTTCAATATCGTCTTCGATGATGAAGCCCGCGTCGAGCTGCTGGTCGACGATCGCCTGCCATGCTTTGCGATGGGACAAGAAGCAGGCAATTTCGTTTTTGCTAAGCTCAAATGGATAACGGGGCGCATGAAGTTGCCGCTTGTAAACGCGGCTTATCTCGGCGCCTGTGAGGACGTGGCTATCCACAGCGTCGATTACTTCCGTTTTTACCGGCAATTCGTGAATGAGCTTTTCCACTTGCGGCTTGCGATCAGTCGCGCGCGCTAAATGAATGATGAAAGCCTTGATGTTCATGTAAAACCTAAGCGCGCGAAAAGTAATTTCAGCCGAAGCGGCGTTCTATATCTGCTATGCGCATGATTTTCGCAAGTCACACTTATTAGCCTACTTTATGTAGACGTCCTGCGGCGATTTTTTCTTCAATCCACTTTCGTTCGGCATTCCAGTCGTGGCGCTTCCAGCCTTCCCAGCTAAAGCCGCAAATTTTGATATCCCAGTCAGGTAAGGAATATTTGCGCAAGACGAGCCAGATGCCAAAAAAACCGGTGCTGGGGAAGACTTCTTTCATCCGATCGGCACCAATGCCAAGCTCGTCGCAAACGGCAAAATAATCCTGCGAAGGCATGATGCGGATTTTCTTGCCAGCACGGCCGAAATAGTCAATCGCCTCATTGGTCCAGTCAGCGCGACGACCCTTGAGCCGTGATAGAATGTTTGGGTGGTGATGGAACCGCTTGATGATGCTCGGGTGGAAGGCAAACAGCACTTCCGGCGTATTTCGGACAATTTCCGAATTGATGAAGGTTGGATCCTTGATCCATTGCTCCATCTGTTTGCTCGACGTGGCGAGCATGAGCATGTCAGTCTTTTTGCCACTCATTCCAAGAGAGACGCGTGGTTCATTGAAACGCAGGACAAGATCGGCGGCGTCAATTTCGGCGGACAAATCACGGTCCAGCGGACCGTTGCCGACAATAAATATCGTTTTGTTCATACGTTGGGGAATCTTATCCTGTTAAGCCAATTAAATAGATTTAATTAAAATTCGAAGATTACAAGTTTCTAAGCCTCTCCCAACAGCTGTGAGGCCAGTTTTGACGATCACTTTTGTCGCGCAGGCTAGCGAACTGCGTTACTTATATATCCTCGTAAGGTCGCCGGTTTGGCATTGCAGCCATGCAGTTTATGCACTTCTCAAAACGATTAAAAAGGCGGAAGCTTCATATCGGGAGGAAGGCAAAAGCTTAGCGCTTTCACAGCGCGGCACATAAGGGGATACCACCATGAACCACCTTCGTACCCAGTTTTCCCGTTGGATGCAGTATCGCGAAAACCTGCGCGAACTCAGCGGCTGCAGCGACCGCGAGCTTTATGATCTCGGCCTGTCACGCACAGATATCCGCCGCGTTGCACACGAGGCTGCTTTCGCCTGATTTCTCAGGCGAAACTTTCTCCACGCAGCCTGCTGGTTTCAAACCTCACCTGGCCGCTTAAAACGGATGTGGATATTATCATCCGCAAGATCAAAGCCCGCATAGTTGCGCTGGAAGGCGATGAGGGCATCATTGACGCCTTTTGAATAATCGTCTTCCTGCACTTCAACGTGGTGTCGGTAAATGATCCTGTCGTCTTTGTAGAATATAACCTGACCTTCCATGATGGCCTCCTCTTAAAGCCGTATGGGTGATGAGAGCCTATAGCTCCCTTTATGTCGGTGTATTCAATTGAGATAGGCGAAAAAGCCTAGGTTTCAAGCCTTGTTGCTGCTGTTTTCGCTCTTGCACAGTGTGAGCCAGGCCCGTGCCGCATGGGATAAAAATGCGCCTTTTCGCCAGATCAGGGCCATGTCCCAGTTCAGTTCTGCGTCTTTGATTTTATGGATGCGGACATCGCGATGCTTGCGCTGTTCGGCGATCATCTGTGGCAGAAAGCCGATACCCATACCTGCTGCAACCAGCTCCACGATAAAATCAATCTGGCTGGAACGCATGGCAATGTGTGGGGACAGTCCTTGCGAATGACATGCATCGAGAATGATGTGATTGAGGGCAAAGCCGCTTTCGAAAAGAATGAAGGGCTGGCTGGCAATGTCGTGCAGAGGGATGCCGTCATTGTCGGTGAAGCTGTGGTTGGCGGGAAGCAGGGCCACCACGGGCTCACAACGAACGGCCTGCCACTCGAAGCTGCTTTCGACGGACAGAAGCGAAGCGGCAAGCTCGATATCACCTGCAAGCAGCAATTCTTCCAGTCGCCTGCTGCCATGCTCGACGAGCTGAATGTCGATGTCAGGATAGAGCTTGGTAAAGGTGGCAAAGACTGGGGCGAACAGAACGCTGGAGCCGATGGGTGGCAATCCGAGGCGCAAAAGACCGCGCTTCAACCCGCGCAACTCGCCAAGCTCAGTCAGCATGTCGTCTTTTTCTGTCAGTATGGCCAGTGCACGTCGATAAACGATTTCACCTGCACTTGTCAGGCGGGGAGGGGTGGCTTCGCGATCGAGCAAGATGATCTCAAGTTCATCTTCGAGCTGACGCACCGTCTTGCTGACGGTGGATTGCGTGGCATTGATCGTGCGGGCCGCAGCGGAAAAGCCGCCCTGCCGCACCACTTCCACGAATGCCTGAAAGCCACGTAAGTTCATAAGCTATTCTATAATGGAATAGCTGCAATGAAATCAATTCATTTCTGGAATATCAATTCAGCGCCTATAGTGTTTTCACAAATACCAGCATTGGAACACAATCATGAATGCCCATAACCTGATGATTCGCTTTCGCTATGCGCTGCACAACAGCCGCTTGATGCAGATTGCGACGCTGGTCGGCTTCTGGTTGGCGGGTGAAGCATTTGTTCGTTTAAGCGGTCTGCCGCTGCCGGGTGGCATTGTTGGTATGGCACTGGTTTTGGCCCTGCTTTTGAGTGGCCGTGTAAGCCTTTTCAGCATGAAGCGCGGTGCAGAATGGTTTCTGGCAGAGATGCTGCTGTTCTTTGTGCCTGCCGTTCTGGCAGTTCTGGAGCATCAGGAGTTGCTTGGTATGCTGGGCGTTAAGATTATGGCCGTCATTCTGGTTGGCACTCTGACCGTTATGACTGTGACTGCACTGACAGTAGACTTCTGCTACCGGCTGAGCGCACGCTATGCCACTAAGTAATCCTTATGGGGCGACACTGTTCTGGTCTGCTGCCACAATCCTTCTCTATCTTGCTGCAAAGCGCGTTTATCGCCGCTTTCCCATGTGGTGGTTGACGCCGCTTGCCATTACGCCGCTGTTGCTTATGGCTCTTCTCATTGGTCTCAATGAAAACTATCGCGGCTATTTCAGTGCAACGCATTGGCTGGTCGCACTGCTTGGGCCTGCGACGGTGGCTTTCGCCATTCCGATCTATCAGCAGCGCGCAACCATTCGTCGCTATTGGCCGGTTTTGTTGGTTGGTGTTGTGGTCGGCAGTTCGTCCGCGATGTTTTCAGCCTGGGGTCTTGCGCAGCTTCTTGGTCTGAACGATGCAATAAGCCTCAGCCTTATGCCGCGCTCCATGAGTACGCCTTTCGCCATGACGGTTTCCGGTGATATTGGCGGTACACCCGATTTGACAGCCATTTTCGTGGTGCTGACCGGCGTATTTGGCGCGGCGCTCGGCGAAGTCATGCTCAACTGGCTGCCACTTCGTTCAGCTCTTGCGCGCGGCGCGCTGTTCGGTATGGGCGCACATGGCGCAGGTGTAGCCAAGGCGCATCAAATCGGCAGCGAGGAAGGCTCGATTGCCGGACTCGTCATGGTTCTGGTCGGATTGGTCAATGTTCTGGCTGCACCATTCATCGCCCAGCTTCTCTGAGTTGCTGATTTTTCAGCATATTTTTTATAATATGCTCATTATATAAGCATATTCATCCCGCTTCTGTTTCTGCAATAATCTTAAGCATCGGCGTATTTGCATAACTGATATGCGTTATTGGCCGTTGTTGAATAAAGAGGCTGCGGGTATTCATTGGTCATCGGGTTCACTCCTCCTCCCAGAACCCGATGACGGATACGGCACTCCTCCTCCCAGCCGTATTCAAGATCAGGCCGCGCATCCTCCTCCCGCGCGGCCTTTTTCTTTTTCTGATCCCCCAATATCCTGATCTGTTAACAGTGCGTCGCCGCATCGCCATATGGGCAAGCGTGGTGATGTAAACTATCTCTCGTGCAACTTCACATTTGCGGTGATTGTCTCCGTCTGAGAGACTTGCCGCTACGAAACGCGGGAGATTGCAATCATGACCAGCGGTATCCATCACCTCACGCTGATTACGCGCAAGGTTCAGGCCAATGTCGATTTCTATGCTGGCTTTCTTGGCCTGCGCATTGTCAAACAGACAGGCGGATTTGAAGATGCGGAGCAGCTGCATCTGTTCTATGGCGATCATTCCGGCACGCCGGGCTCCCTGATCACTTTCCTTGTTTGGGAAGATGGCGCAAAGGGCCGAGTCGGGCATGGTCAAGTGAGCGAAATCGCTCTTGCTATTGACCGCACCTCGGTCGGCTTTTGGCTGGAGCGGGCACTACGCTATCACGTGCAGTCTGAAGGTCCTGTGCAGGAATTTGGCGAACCGGTACTGCGTCTGCGCGATCCTGATGGTGTTATCGTCAAGCTGGTCGGCAGCGATCTTGCAGCCAATGATGCATGGGTTTCAGGCGATATTCCTGCGGAACATGCGGTCCGCCGGATACGCTCGGCGACCATTTTGTCGGAGACACCAGAACAGACAATTGGCTTCATTGAACGCTATTTTGGTTTTCGCGCTCAGGCCAGGGAAGGCACAATCGATCGTCTGGTTTCCGATTCAGGCGATGTGATTGACGTGCGCGACGCAAGTGGCTTTTGGCCGGGTATTCCCGGAACGGGCATTGCCGACCACGTGGCATTTCGTGCGGCTACAACGCAGGATGTGACAACACTGGAAAAGGAGCTTTCAAAACTCAATTCCAGTGAAGTGAACGTGCATGATCGCAAATACTTCACGTCGCTCTATGTTCGCGAGCCGGGCGGAACCCTGTTTGAATTTGCCACCGATACTCCCGGGTTCACGTTGGATGAACCGGTGGAAACGCTGGGTCAGGTTCTGTTCGTACCGCCGGGCAACGAGCATCAGGCGGATGCGATCCGAGCTCGCATGCCGCAATTTGGCTTGCCGGGTGAGGAGCGGGTGATCTATCGCGACTTGCCTTTTGTGCACCGTATCCACCAGCCGGAAAATCCAGATGGGACTACGCTTATTCTGTTGCACGGCACAGGCGGTAATGAAAACGACCTCATGCCGCTTGCTCGTCTGGTTGCACCACGTGCAACGCTTCTCGGCGTTCGCGGACGCAGCACGGAAGAGGGTATTCAGCGCTGGTTTCGCCGTTTCGACCTGAAACGGTTCGATCAGGAGGACATTAGGTCTGAGGCAGAGGCTTTCGAGGCTTTCGTTCAAGGTGCAATTGCGGCTTACCGTATCGACCCCGAGCGGACTGCGTTCATTGGCAACTCCAATGGCGCCAATATGCTCGCGGCCTTCATGCGGCTGCATCCGCATGTCATACGCAAAGCCGTATTGCTGCGTGCTATGGACGTTTTGGAAGAGCAGCCGATTGCTGATCTTTCGGATGCCAAGATACTGTTGCTCAATGGAATAGGCGATCCGTTTGGCGATGCGTCGGGCAAACTCGCACAGGCATTGCGAACCGATGGAGCTGAACTCGATATCCGTTCTGCTAAAGGTGGCCATGGTGTGACTGCTGAAGATGTCCGTATGGCAGGTGAGTGGCTACAGCAAAAGCTGTGACACGATTGTGTTGGATAAAGAAAAGGGCCGCCGGATAAATCCGGCGGCCCTTTTTGTTGGTTTAATCCAGTGGCTTCAGGCCCTTTTCAATCGCCTGCCTTTTTCCTTCCAGAAAGGGTGGCAGTGACAGGCTTTCTCCAAGGCTTTCGAGAGGTTCATCGACTGCAAAGCCGGGACCATCTGTTGCAATCTCAAACAACACACCATTGGGTTCGCGGAAGTAGAGCGAGCGGAAGTAATAACGCTCGACCTCGCCGCTGGATGGAATGCGCAGTGCGCGCAGACGATCCACCCATTCCTGCATGGTTTCCTGATCCGGTGTGCGGAACGCAACGTGATGCACGGCACCTGCGCCCTGACCAGCCGGTGACAGGTTCGGCTGCACAGCGATATGGAGTTCTGCGCCGGCACCGCCTGATCCCATTTCAAACACGTGGACATGTCCTTCGCCATCGGGCGAAGCATAGTCACCGGCTTCACGCATGTTCATTACCTTTTCCAGCACGATTTTTGTCGGTGCCAAATCAGGAACGCTGAGCGTAATGGGGCCAAGGCCACGTATCTGCCGCTCGGCAGGAACAGGACTTTTCTCCCAGCTATGTGCCGCACCGATGCCTCCATCATCGGTCAAACGCAGGCGCTGACCCTCAGGGTCCTCGAAATCAAGCACTGCGCGACCAGCAATCTCGAATATATCACCAGTTTCGATGCCTTTCTCCTTGAGGTGGTTGCGCCACCAGTCGAGGCTTTCAACGCCATTTACACGCAATCCGGTGCGGGAAACGCTATGCGTGCCGCGCCGTTCTCGCTGCACTGGCCAGTCGAAGAAGGTGATATCGGTGCCGGGCGAGGCCAGCCCATCAGCGTAAAACAGATGGTAGGCACTGGTGTCGTCCTGATTGACGGTCTTCTTGACGAGGCGAAGGCCGAGCGTGTCGGTATAGAAGCGCCTGTTGCCGGGTGCGTCTGCGGTGATTGCTGTCAAATGATGCAACCCTGTGAGTTGCGGGGTAAGGTCTGAAGTCATTTTGTGTCCTCCTGCGCAAAAAGCGGAATTGTCTGCGCTGTTGGCTTCAATATTGGGCGTAAGAGGCGTGTGGGAAAGTGTCGGTTAATGAAACAGTGTGTAACCGAGAAGCCGCAGCGACGGTATCTTTCCACAGTCTTGAATAATTGGGGCTTGGCTTCTCTCGTCAGGTAAAGAATATATTAACCGGGCGCTAATCCGTGTAGGAGAGGCGTGCGGTTGTGTGTCTTTTGGGGAGATCCAGGTTTTGCGGAGCATTTTTCGTCGTACTGCCCCGGCATTACTTGTCTGCCTGACCCTAATCGCGGGCTGCGCCAGCCGTCCTGACGGTGTTCTTATTCCCGTTGCGGAAAGCGTTCCCGGTGCCTCCAAGGTTGATCTTCTGGTGGCGACAACCCGTGCGCCTTCCGGTAATCCCGGAACGCTGTTTTCCGGCGAACGTGATCAGGAAATTAGCCTGACAGAGATCATGGTCTCCATCCCGCCGGAAAAGAACCGCAAGGTTGGTGAAGTTCAGTGGCCTAAAAAGCTCCCGGCAAATCCGCTGAAGGATTTCACGACCGTTGAAGTTAAAGCGATCAGCACAGAATCCGGCGCCCGCCAATGGCTCAATCACAGCCTGCCGAAATCCCGCCGGGTCATGGTCTTCGTCCATGGCTTCAATAATACCTATGAGGATTCGGTGTATCGTTTTGCGCAGATTGTGCATGATTCTGGAGCTGATGTTGCACCGGTGATCTTTACCTGGCCATCGCGCGGTAGTGTGTTCGATTATAATTACGACAAGGAAAGCACGAATTATTCGCGGGACGCGCTGGAAATGACCTTGCGCAAGATCGCCGAAGACCCGCGTGTAAAAGACATCACCGTCATGGCCCATTCCATGGGCAGCTGGTTGACGGTTGAAGCACTGCGCCAGATGGCGATCCGCGATAAGCGCGTTAATCCGAAGATTACCGACGTCATTCTCGCGTCGCCCGATCTGGATGTGGATGTATTCAATCAGCAGTTCCGCGCCATGGGCAAAGATCATCCGCGTTTCACATTGTTCACTTCACGCGATGATCGCGCGCTCCGGGCATCCCGCTTTATCTCCGGCAATGTTGATCGACTGGGGCAAATCGATCCTTCGGTCGAACCCTACCGTTCGCAGCTTGAAAAAGCGGGAATCACGGTGATTGATCTCACGCAGCTCAAAGCGGGTGACAGCCTCAACCACGGCAAGTTCGCTTCAAGTCCTGAAGTTGTTCAGCTGATCGGTCAACGTCTCGTAACAGGGCAGACTATTACCGATTCGGATATTGGGCTGGGCGAGCGGCTGGGTGCTGTTGCACTTGGCACTGCGCAGGGCGTGGGCAGTGCTGCTTCGCTTGTCGTCAGCGCGCCGATCGCAGTCTTCGACCCGAATACTCGTCGAACCTATAATGAGCAGATCGATAGGTTTGGCAGAACAGTTGGCAACACGGTGAGTGGCACGGTCGGCAACTGAGGCGCATCGCATCTCTCAGATATTCATTAGCAAAAGCGCTGTTGTCATATCTGAGGGCGCGCTGTAGGACTGGCGACCAAATCTGGTTGCTGGCAGGGAGACCGTTATGCAGATCATCCATACGATTGAAGATTTGCGGCAGGCGCTTGGCGTGGCGCGCAAGAGCGGTAAATCCATCGGCCTCGTGCCGACGATGGGCTATCTTCACAAAGGGCATCTCGAACTTGTTCGCCGCTCGCGCGGAGAAAATGACGTGACGGTCGTGTCGATTTTCGTCAATCCGCTGCAGTTCGGTGCCAATGAAGATCTCGATAAATATCCGCGTGATCTCGAACGCGATGCCAATCTGCTCCGCGATGCGAATGTGGATTTTCTCTTTGCGCCTGCCGTTTCCGACATGTATCCGCGCCCGATGCAGACCGTGGTCGATGTGCCAACACTTGGCAACCAGATGGAAGGCGAGGCGCGTCCGGGACACTTTGCTGGTGTTGCTACCGTGGTCAGCAAGCTTTTTAATATTGTAGGTTCCGATGCCGCCTATTTTGGCGAAAAAGATTTCCAGCAGCTCGTTATCATCCGTCGCATGGTCGAGGATATGGCTATTCCCGTGCGCGTGGTTGGTGTTCAAACCGTGCGTGAAGATGATGGGCTCGCCTGTTCATCACGCAACGTCTATCTGACAGCAGAACAGCGTGCCGCTGCGATTATTGTGCCAAAAGCACTCGATGAAGCGGAGCGACTTTATCGCTCTGGTATTGATGATCCGGAAACATTTGAGGCTGCAATCCGTGCGTTCATTGAAGCGGAACCGCTGGCTGTTCCTGAAGTGGTGGCATTACGCGATCCTGAAACACTTGAGCGTCTGACCTCGGTGCAGGGAAGGCCAGTACTTGTGGCGCTGTTTGTACGGCTGGGCTCCACACGCCTTCTTGATAACCGGGTGATTGCGCATTTGGCGCAGGAAAAGGCCGCCTGAAATGAGCACGACCGTTAAAAAGAAACGTCTTTCGCCCAAAGCCATAGAGGCGATGAAGGGCGAGCGCCCGATTGTCAGCCTCACAGCCTACACGACGCCAATCGCGCGCCTGCTCGATCCACATTGCGATCTGCTGCTGGTGGGTGACTCGCTCGGCATGGTGCTTTACGGGATGGATTCGACCCTCGGCGTTACGCTCGACATGATGATTGCGCATGGACAGGCAGTCATGCGTGGCGTTGAGCACGCTTGCGTTATCGTTGATATGCCGTTCGGTTCTTATCAGGAATCGAAGGAACAGGCTTTCCGCAACGCAGCGCGCATCATGCAGGAAACTGGCTGTGACGGCGTGAAGCTTGAGGGTGGCGAGGAGATGGCGGAGACGGTGGAATTTCTCGTCAAGCGCGGCATTCCGGTCTTTGGCCATGTTGGGCTGATGCCACAACAGGTCAATACGGTCGGCGGTTTTCGCTCGCTGGGGCGCGATGATGAAGAAGCCAATCAGATTCGCCGCGATGCAGAGGTAATTGCAGATGCGGGTGCTTTTGCGCTGGTGATCGAAGGTACTTTCGAGCCATTGGCTCGCGAGATCACCGCGACGCTGACAGTTCCCACAATTGGGATTGGTGCGTCATCCGCTTGTGATGGCCAAATTCTCGTTTCTGACGATATGCTCGGACTGTTTCAGGATTTCACGCCGCGTTTTGTGAAACGCTTTGCTGAACTTGCACCGCAGGTTTCAGACGCCGCAAAAGCATACGCGGAAGAAGTGCGCGCCCGGTCTTTCCCGGGGCCCGAACACGTGTTCGGTGCCAAAAAGTAATAGTCTTTGAGGTCTAAACCCTCACTGACTTGAGAAAAAGATCTTGTACGCCAAGAACCATTTCGGTGCGCTCAATCGCGTCTGAGCGGATGATAAAGTCGTCAACCGCGCCATGCAAGGCATGGAAGAGGAGCGTTGCCAACAGGCGCGTATTCTCGATTTTCCACACCCCGGAGGCTTTGCCTTCGCTTAAGAGTTTCTCAAGGCGAAGGATAGCCGGATTTTCCTGCTTCACATGTCTCATGGGTGGGTGAAAATCATAGAAAACAAGATCGTGTAGGCGGTAATTATCAAGATAACCTGCGACACCGGTTGCTGCCCAGGCCGCAAGACGCCCGTTCCAATCACCCATCGGCACTGCGTCCAATTCCCTGTCGAGGGCATCGCAATAAGAATGAACAAACCGCTCACGTAACGCGACCAGAATCTCATCTTTGCTGCGAAAATGCAGATAGAATGTGCCCTTGGCCACATCGGCTTTGCGTACTATTTCATCGACGCTTGTGGCCGCAAAGCCTTTTTCCAGAAAGATTGCTTCAGCAGCCGCCATCAACTCACTGCGGCGTATTTCAGCCGGTTTTGTGCGAGGCTTGGTCTTGGCTGCAGGCAATCTATGTCTCCAGTTTCGCGCGGATCGCTACCCTGTCAAAGGCAAGTTGATTGGGACGCACAACTCTGTCTTCGAGCCAATGCAGCGCCGCATCGACATTAGAAAATGTGCCTGCTGGCACGCGAAACAGCTTTTCCGCATCCATACGGCTCGCTTCCTCATACACGGATTCTGGCACGATGCTAATCATCGCCATAACCTGATTGCGGATACGTTCGGCATTTTGCTGAAACCATTGTTTGATTTCGCGTGGAGCGCCGTCTGGATGAACGAGAGCTGCCTCGTCAACAAAGCGACGGATGGCAATGAACGGCTTTCCTTCGTCCAGCCATGCGTTCCAGCTGTCGAAAAATGCGCGCACATCTTCAATCGTGGATGGGCCTTTGGCAAGGGTAACTATGTAAGGCCATTGTTCTGTATCGTGGAACATAGGATCTCGCTTCTGCCGCAGCAGTCTTGGAGCGCATCCCGAAAAGTGCGAAGCGGTTTTCGGTGAAGATGCGCGTTAATAAGGATCGCGTGCATCCCGAACAGCTTAAAACAGGTCCGGGATTTCACGTGTTAGGAACAAACAGTCAGATCGAACCGAACCGCAGTACCATCTTTGGTTCATTCTTGAGGACGACAACCTGAAAGACCTGCACGCACACTTTAGCCAGCCTTCCAGATTGCCGCTTGCACTGACTGATAGTCAGTCAGTTACAATTGCCATGTAAACATGAATATTGCAATCATGTTTTTTCATTTGTGAAATACGAACTGGAGTTACATTGTGCGAAGATCAGACTTCGTTGCCGCATCACGCTGATAGCCTGTTCGCAGTTCGCGAACAGGCCTCGGTTTAAAGCATTTCCAGCAAAAGTGGGAACCGGTTTTGCGTTCGGAAATGCGTAAAAACAAATAGTTAAAGCGGCTCCAACGATTCAATATTAACCGGAACCACTGTAATAGGTCACTTGCCGTGAACGGCGCTCTGCCAATAGTGATAAAGCGCTGCAGTATCACCGCTCGTTAAAATGGCCATGGCCCCCTTCAACTGATCGTCAGACCAATCCCACCACTGCATTTCCAGGAGCATTTTTACGCTTGCTTCGTCGAAACGCGAACGGATGGTGCGGGCAGGGTTGCCGCCGACAATTGCGTAGGGTTCGACGTCGCGCGTGACCAATGCACGTGTGCCGATAATCGCGCCATGGCCGATCTTCACGCCGGGCATGATAATAGCCTCTGAGCCGATCCAGACATCATTGCCGATGATTGTATCGCCTGATGGGGCGTAGCCGTTTTCAGAACCCGCAAATATGTTCACTTCTGGCATGAAGAAGAACGGGAAGGTGCTGATCCAGTCGTGTCGATGGCCCTGATTACCCGCCATGATGAAAGCGGCACCCGATCCGATCGAGCAAAAGCTGCCGATGATAAGCTTATCGGCACCTTCATCGGGCAGGAGAAAGCGGGCGCAGTCGTCAAAACTATGGCTATGATAATAGCCAGAATAATAGCTGTAGCGCCCAACGACGATGTTCGGATTTGTGACCTGTTTGTCGAGCGTGATGCCCTTGAATGGGCTTTCGAAGTAATTTTTCATGATAATGCTCACTGCATCAAGCATATCCGGCAAAAGTGACGAAGCAGCTTTGTACGGGATAATGCACAATCGCCGATCAAATCGGCATTTATTCGCCTACATATATGCAAACGAAAGACCCGCAAGAAACCGGAAGGTTGCTTGCGTTCATGCTCCCAGTGATGAAACTTGTGATGTAATCACAGGAGCGCGATGCAGGGGGTACTCGAACACTTTATCATGATCGCGAGCATAATGCCCACAATGCCGAAAGCCAAGCAGGAACGTACTAGAGCATAATTTTAACGTGTTAGAGCGACCTTTGTGCGCCTAAGTGGGTGCACGACGCTCTAAAGCATGTCTCAGTTAAATGGATTCATTTAACGTTCGCGAACATGCGACAATTAAAAGAATCTAGAGCGAGCACCATGGGTGCGATTAAACCTGATACGCTCTAGTTTGGCTTCCCCAGAGTTTTGTCGAAAAATGCAGCGATTTCAATATTGATACGCTCATGAAGCGCGGTTCTATCTAAACCGGGATTATCGGTGCATAGCACTGGCGCCGCTTCAGCAAGTTCCGTTGAGCAAGGCGCGAGAAACGTAAAGTGTCCGGCTTGTTCGATTATCTGCATTTGTGCTTTGGGTAGCTCAGAAGCAAGAACCACAGCATTCTCTTTTGACGACAATTCTTCGTCCCGATCGCCGACATAGATCAGGGTCGGCGCTTTCACTGCCTTCAGACTGTCAGGTGCAAAGATAACGCTGAGCGGTGCCAGAAAGACATAAGCGCCAATGCGCGGGTCAGCCTTTGGCGTTAGATTAGGACGATCAATTCTGATTTTACCCTTAGCCTCGCAGACACTGTGATCATCAGGACGTTGGGCGCAGTAATGTTCAAGCCCCGAAAGATCGGGCTTTGCGCCTGCAAGGATAAGGCCCGTCGTGCCGCCCGCCGAGAAGCCCACAAAACCGATACGATCCTTGTCTATATGAGGAGCAAGGGTCGTATCTTCGAGCGCTGTATTTAGCGCTGCCGAAATCTGCATCGGACGACCGTATGTTGAGCTTGTGGTCCCCAGTCGGCTTGGGTCTTTGAAATTGTCGCCGGGATGGGTCACGGTCACAACGATATTGCCATTTCGGGCAAGGCCCTCGGCCAGATCATGATGCCCCCACATGCTGCCCCTTGTGCCGTGCGACAACAAGATCACAGGAAAATGGCCTTCTGCAATTGGGGCCGTTGGTGATGCGACAACTCGATAAGGCCCGATCTGAGTCTCGTGTGTATTTGCTGGGCTGGGAAAGAAGACGACTGCTTCCATCGGGCGGCTATCGACTGGATCGACAACGGCGAGTTTCTTGAGGCCGCTGCCAGCAAAATCCCCGGCATTCGCTACAGGCGCGAGCAAAAGAACAGCGATAACGAAAGCAAATAATCTCAGAAACATTTCAAGGCGATCCTATAAACAGGTACGTTGAGACCTGCATAAAGCACTCAAAAAACAAAAGGGAGGCATGTGCCTCCCTTTTCATCTCTATGCTTCGTGTTTTACTTCTCGACGAAAGCCTTTTCGATCACGAAGTGACCGGCTTCGCTCTGGCTGCCTTCTTCAAGGCCGAGGCCTTCCAGAATCTGGCGCATGTCAGCGAGCATTTCTGGACTGCCGCAAAGCATCATGCGATCGTCCTGCTCGGAGAATTTCGGAAGGCCGAGATCTTCAAAAATCTTGCCGGAGCTGATGAGGTCAGTGAGGCGACCCTTGTTGCGGAATTCTTCACGCGTCACGGTCGGGTAATAGATGAGCTTTTCGCGCACCATTTCGCCCAGGAACTCGTCTTCCGGCAGTTGCTTGGTGATGAGGTCGGCATAGGCCAACTCGTTCACTCCGCGCACGCCATGGACCAGAATGATTTTCTTATAGCGCTCATAGGCTTCCAGGTCGCGGATGATCGACAGGAACGGCGCAAGGCCGGTACCGGTCGAAAGCAGCCACAGATTGTCACCCGGAATAAGGTTGTCATAGAGCAACGTTCCGACCGGCTTTTTACCGACGAGAATCTTGTCACCCTCTTTCAGATGCTGCAGGCGTGAAGTCAGCGGGCCGTCCTGCACCTTGATCGAGAAAAACTCGAGCTGTTCGTCGTAGACGCTGGAAGCAATCGAATAAGCGCGCAACAGCGGTTTTCCGTTCACTTCAAGGCCGATCATGATGAACTGGCCGCTCTGGAAGCGAAAGCCCTGGTCACGCGTGGTGTGGAAGGAAAACAGCCTGTCGGTCCAGTGGTGAACGTCAAGAACGGTTTCCTGATTAAAATTGCTGCTCATTGTCGGAACTGTCTCTGTTTCGCTTTTCACGGTGCTCGCTTCGTGGGAAGTGAGCGACTTTTATCGCAATCATAGGGGATCGCGTCTGGCTGCCTTCAGGGTGGCTTCCGCGAGGTCGTGATTTGCCGGTATGCTGCACCATAGTCGGCCGCTGCAAACTCCTTAAACTTGAAAAATTTTAAGGAGTTTGCAGCAAACATAAAATTCTAGAGCGACCTTTTTGCGCCCAATTAGGCGCACGGCGTTCTAGCGATTACGGAAGTTGGAATAATGCTTCTGCGTCCCGACATCAAGAGTTCATCGATTGGTATTCTCCGCGCAATTAAATCGAATCCAAATGCAGTCTCAAGGAATTCTGTTCTAATCACGATCACCTCCGAAGCATGATATGCTCAGGAGGCTATATTTCCTGTCTCAGCGAGAGCTGCGAACGAGTGCTATCGCTGCAAAGAGTGCAATGCTCGACATGACGGCAAAACCAATGAACAGCCAGAGGGCCGCATTTGATATTCCAGCAAAGCCGCCGGGATTGCTGAGGCCTGCCAGATTTGCAATCATTCCTGCAAGTGCTGCACCCATAGCCGTAGTAAAAAGCTGCACCGTAGTCAGAGATGCCGAAGCCAGATTCTGGTCCGCTGCTTCTGCACGTTTGAACACGCGGGTAAGCAGGTGCGGCCATGTCATGCCCACACCAAAGCCGATAATTGCCATGGCAAGACAGATTGGCAGCAGGTTATACCAATGCCCTTCACTACCCGGAGGCACCAGAATTGCGAGTGTTATCATGCCGACGATGCCCATAATGGGTGCGGCAAGGATAACCCGGTTTACGCTTTTGCCTGTCACGCCGGATGAGCCGATGGAGCCAAGTGTCCAGCTGCCGCCCATGAGCGCTGCAAGATAACCGGCCACCAGTGGCGACTGGTTATGCAGTACCTGAAAGAACAGCGGTACGAACACTTCAGAACTCGTGACTGACCCGCCAAGGAAACCCATGGTGAGATAAAGTGCACCAAGGCGGCTCATGCTGAATGTGCCTTTTGGCAGGATGCGCTTTGTGGATCTGTGCTCTACCCAGACAAGCAGCATCAGCACAGCAAAAGCAATTGAAACGCCAGCGACATTCCAGAATGTGCTTGCCGAAATACTCGCAGCCGAAACGATCAGAACAGCTGCAGTCAGCAGAATAAGCTGCGGCCATGCAAGCTTGTCTTTGGCTTCGTCATCGCCCGTGCGCTTTGGCAGGATCAATGTTGCCATGACGGCGAAGATACCAATCACCGGCACGAGCGACCAGAAGGCGGCGCGCCACACGCCAAGTTCAGCAAAAATGCCGCCTATGGCCGGGCCAACAAGTGTTGCCACACCCCACATGCCGGACACGAGCGCTATGGCACGTGGCCAGAGCGATTCATCAAAGACGATGCGGATCATGGCATAGGACAGCGCCAGCATCATGCCGCCGCCAAGTCCCTGCACGACACGGCCTGCAAGCATAGCTGGCATGGACGGTGCCAGACCACAGGCAAGTGTTCCGGCTGCAAAGATGATGGCTGCCACAAGATAGGCGTTACGTGGACCGGTCTGCGAAAGAAGTTTTGGCACAAGGGCCGAGCCAAGAATGGAGGCTGTCACAAACAGCGCTGTGTTCCAGGCGTAATAGTCCATGCCGCCAATATCGGCGACGACAGTTGGTAATATGGTTGTGGCAATGAAAACATTGATGGCGTGGAGTGCTACGCCGCCCACGAGCGTCAGCGAACGGATCGCATTCTTGCCCGCGAACAATTCTCCCCAGCCTGCGGTAGCCCCTGCTGTTGCAGTGGCGGCTGGATTATCATTCTGCATTTCTTCCCTGGTCCTATCCCGCATTTCAGTGGCGGGTTGATGCCCGCTGACCGCACGCGATGGCCGACCTTATAAAATGCTTTTTCGATCTTCGGAATGGGGGATGAAGTAAAACGGCATCAATAAAAATTCAAAGGGGTTCAAATTCGGCGGAAAAACTCTATATGAAGCTGAGAATTACAGAATCCGCTGCCGCGTCAGAGAATTTTTTCTCTAAACGTCTGTGGCGGGTTTGTGTTTCTGTCACAAGCTTCCTATAAGCCTGTCCAGTAACAGCTCCTGTAGCTAACAACGCGCTCGCCAGCCTAGCTGGACAGGCCATATTTTCCCAACTGACGACCCGGAACGCTCATGATCCAGACGCCCTACTATCTGATCGACAAGACCAAGCTGAAGCGCAACATGGAAAAGGTTGCCTACGTGCGCGAGAAATCTGGCGCAAAGGCCCTTTTGGCGCTGAAGTGCTTTGCCACATGGTCGGTGTTTGATCTGATGAGCGAATATATGGACGGCACGACGTCGTCTTCGCTTAATGAAGTGCGCCTTGGTCATGAGAGATTTGGCGGCGAAACCCATGCCTATAGCGTGGCCTATGCTGATCATGAGATTGATGAAGTCATCAGCCATGCTGACAAGATCATCTTCAATTCCATTGGCCAGTTCGAGCGTTTTGCCGATAAAGCGTCGCATATCAAGCGCGGCCTGCGTCTTAATCCGGGCATTTCGTCATCGAGCTTTGACCTTGCCGATCCGGCACGTCCGTTCAGCCGTCTTGGCGAATGGGATGTCGCGAAGGTCGAGAAGGTCATGGACCGCGTTACCGGCTTCATGATCCATAACAATTGCGAAAATTCTGATTTTGGTCTTTTCGACAAGATGCTGACCGATATTGAAGAAAAGTTCGGCTCGCTCCTGCATCGCGTTGAATGGGTGAGCCTTGGCGGCGGCATCCACTTCACAGGCGATGATTATCCGGTCGATGATTTCTGCGCACGCCTGAAGTCGTTTTCGGAAAAGTTCGGCGTACAGGTTTATCTGGAGCCGGGCGAAGCTTCGATCACCAAGACCACGACGCTGGAAGTGACTGTTCTCGATACGCTTTATAACGGCAAGAACCTCGCCATTGTCGATAGTTCCATTGAAGCGCATATGCTTGACCTGCTCATCTATCGCGAAAAGGCCAAGATGGCGCCAAACGACGGCGAGCACAGCTACATGGTCTGTGGCAAGTCTTGTCTTGCCGGCGATATTTTTGGCGAATTCAATTTCGACAAGCCTCTGGCAATTGGCGACCGTCTCTCATTTGAAGATGCGGCCGGTTATACGATGGTCAAGAAGAACTGGTTTAATGGCGTGAAAATGCCAGCCATTGCCGTGCGCGAACTTGATGGCACGGTCACAGTTGTCCGCGAATTTGATTATGCGGATTTTGAAGGGTCGCTTTCATAAAGATCCTGTTGCAGCGGTTCAGACTGCAATGAACTCATGTGTTCCGACGGGAAAGTGATCGGGACGAGAAACAGATGGCGGGTAACCGCTGGAAGAGGAAGCATCGACAGAAAATGAAGAAGAACGTTCTCATTATCGGCGCCGGGGGCGTGGCACAGGTTGTTGCACATAAATGTGCGCAAAACTCTGACATTTTGGGCGATATCCATATTGCGTCCCGCACGGTTGAGAAATGCCGCAAGATTATCGATAGCGTGCATGAAAAGAAGAGCCTCAAGACTGAGGTGAAGCTGGAAGCGCATGCGCTGGACGCTCTGGATGTGGAAGCCACCAAGGCTCTGATCCAGAAGACAGGCGTTCAGATCGTCATCAATGTCGGCTCGGCCTTCCTCAATATGTCGGTCCTCCGCGCCTGTATCGATACGGGCGTGGCTTACATGGACACTGCGATCCATGAAGACCCAAAAAAGATCTGCGAGACTCCACCGTGGTATGGCAACTACGAATGGAAGCACCTGAAGGAATGCGAAGAGAAGGGCATCACTGCCATTCTCGGCATTGGGTTTGATCCGGGTGTGGTCAATGCCTATGCGCGTCTGGCTGCTGACGATTATCTCGATGAAGTCAAATCCATCGATATCGTTGACATCAACGCTGGTTCGCATGGCCGCTGGTTCTCGACCAACTTCGACCCGGAAATCAATTTCCGCGAATTCACCGGCACGGTTTATTCCTGGCAGAATGGCGATTGGCAATCGAACAAGATGTTCGAAGTTGGCCACACCTTTGACCTGCCTGTCGTTGGCCCGAGCAAGGCCTATATGACCGGCCATGATGAAGTGCATTCGCTTGCAAAGAACTATCCGAACGCTGATGTGCGTTTCTGGATGGGCTTTGGTGATCACTACATCAATGTCTTCACGGTGCTGAACAATTTGGGCCTCCTGTCCGAACAGCCGGTCAAGACAGCTGAAGGTCTGGAAGTTGTGCCGCTCAAGGTGGTCAAGGCCGTTCTGCCTGATCCATCGTCGCTGGCACCAGACTATACCGGCAAGACATGCATTGGCGATTTCGTCAAGGGAACCAAGGACGGCAAGGAGAAGGAAGTCTTCATCTATAACGTTGCCGACCACAAGGAAGCCTATAACGAAGTTGGTTCGCAGGGCATTTCCTACACGGCAGGCGTACCACCGGTTGCAGCCGCGATCCTGATCGCTTCGGGCGAATGGGATGTGAAGAAGATGGTCAATGTGGAAGAGCTTAATCCAAAGCCTTTCCTCAACATCCTCAACCATATCGGCCTGCCATCGCGCATCAAGGATGAAGATGGCGACCGCGCTCTCGATTTTGCGTAATCTTGGCCTGAATATTTAAAATAAACCCCGCCCAATGCCATGGCTTTGAGCGGGGTTTTTTGTTGTGTGTCTTGTTGTTCTCCCCTCGATCCTCATCCTGAGGAGGCCCGTAGGGGCGTCTCGAAGGGTTGAGGGCGAGGGGTTGGCTGCGAGAGGCGCGGTCATTGTGTTTCAGGTGCTCACTGGACCTCGTCCTTCGAGGCTGCGCTACGCGCCGCACTTCAGGATGAGGTGTGAGTTTATTCCGGCATATTCGGCCAAGTGTCTGACAGGCGATATCCACTCGGAAACGGGTCGCTTGGATCGAGCATGAGCTGCGAAGTGCCTGTCACCCATGCGCGACCGGAAATGATAGGGCTGATAGCGGGTTTCCCGCCCAATTCCTGAGCCTTGTCCAGCCGGCAATGAAATTCGGTGCCAAGTACGGATTTGCCGATAAATCTTTCACCGACCTGCATTTGGCCTTTTGCGTGCAGCACTGCCATACGCGCCGAACAACCGGTACCGGTTGGTGAGCGATCAAGCTTGGCCGGGCGGATCGCCACGGTGTTGACGCCGGTGAGTACATCGCCATCGCGTGTCACCGGTTCAGTGATCTGGCAGAATGAAATGTGGTTCCAGTCTTTCTCAGGATGGCGGAAACCGAGTTGTTCATTGGCGGCTTTGGTGATCTTTACGCCGATTTTGGCCAGTTCACGCGCCTGACCCGGCTCGATCTTCATGCCTATATGCGTCGCATCGACAATGACGAAACTGTCGCCGCCATAAGCAGTATCGACGGTAATTGTGCCAAGCCCTTCGATTTCCAATGTAGCATCCAGACGATCTGCAAAGGACGGCACGTTGCGGACACTGATGCGCTCGGCCTTGCCGTTCCGGCATTCAGCTTCCACCTCAATAATACCGCCCGGTGCTTCAAGAACCATGCGTGTCACAGGTTCCTGCATCGGAATGATGCCGCTATCCAGCAAAACCGTGGAGACACAGATCGAATTGGAGCCAGACATTGGTGGGGTGTCGGCGGGTTCCATGATGATGAAACCCATCTGCGCGCGCGGATCTTTTGGTGGAACCAGCAGATTGACATGGCGGAACACGCCGCCACGCGGCTCGTTCAACACGAAGTTGCGCAAGGTCTCGTCACTGGCGATGAAGCGCGACTGCTCCCACACTGTATTGCCCGGAGGAGGGGCCACGCCACCGACGATGACATCACCGACTTCGCCTTCTGCGTGACAGCCGACAATATGGATGACTTTGGTGCTGCGCATGATTTCCCTCGCAAAATTGCATTTGCGACATTCCTAGATAATCAGATGTAACGGTCAACTGTTCTGCAGACCAGAAAGTGCATTTTTGCGACATGTCTGGAAATTGATTTCCTCACATGTCAGGAGGTAAGAATTTACTTCCCAGGGTGTGTTGCTTCTTCAAGCAAGTCTGATATCCATTGTGCTCTTAATTTGTGCAAATCGATGCGCAGCCCGCTTGGCTCCGGATCAATTTCTGGAACATCCACAACGTTCCCGTTAGAAATTGAACAACCCGAAAAGTGGGGGTGTTATCGCTGTTGAAGCGATGAACACTCTTAGCCGGCATGGGACGATCGATGTTCGTATCACACGCCATTCTCCTCAGATCGACATGGTCTCTGAGCCTTTGATGTCTCGGCGCGTGTTTTAGCTATGGATTGTCCGGTGGGTTGACGGCCCCGGATGGTTCGGGGGAGTGAACTGTGACCAATACATTTGATGCGGGCTTTCACGAGCCACATATGAGCAGCGTTCGGCGCTGGACCCGGGAAATGGCGACGGCTCTCAAATTGGGCTGGCCGCTGATTCTGACCAATCTTTCGCAAGCTGCATTGACGGCAACCGACGTGATCTTCATTGGCCGTCTTGGCAAGGACACACTGGCCTCGGCGCTATTGACCACGAGTTTTTATCACACGCTGATGATCTTCTCGATGGGTCTGGTTTCGGCTGTGATGCCAATGATCGCTATTGCACTGGGCAGGAACCGTCATTCAGTGCGCGATGTGCGCCGTACCGTGCGTCAGGGCATGTGGTCGGCGATCATCATCTCGATTCCGATCTGGATCGTACTCTGGCATTGCGAGGAAATATTCCTCTTCCTTGGCCAGCAACCGGACATTGCCGCGCGCTCGACCGATTTCATGCATACGCTGCAATGGGCGCTGTTGCCGTATCTGTTTTATATCGTGCTGCGCTCATTCTTCGCGGCGATGGAAAAGCCGATGTGGACGCTGATTGTTGCAGCAGTTGCTATCGGGTTTAATGCGCTGGCTGGCTGGACACTGATTTTCGGCCACTTCGGTTTTCCAAGAATGGAGCTCCATGGCGCGGGTATCGCCACCACTCTGTCGAGCACGATGATGTTCTTGGGCATGGCATTCATTACCATGCGCCACCGCCGCTTTCGCCGTTATCGGCTGTTCGGACGTTTTTGGCGTCCGGACTGGCCGCGTTTCATAGAGCTATGGCGCATTGGTTTTCCGATGGCGCTGACCTTTGTGTTTGAAACGTCGATCTTTTATGCGGCCGTTGTCATGATGGGCTATATAGGCCCTACTGCAATGGCAGCCCATGCGGTTGCGATACAGGTCGCTTCTCTGAGTTTCATGGTGCCGCTTGGTTTCGGGCAGGTTGCCACGGTACGGGTGGGGCGCGCCTATGGACGCGGCGATACTCAAGCTGTGGCCTATGCGGGATGGAGCGCTTATGCACTTGGCGTTGGTTTCATGGCGATCATGGGACTGCCGATGATCCTGATTCCGCGTTTGTTTATCGGTGTGTTTCTTAACCTGAAGGACCCGGAAAACTTCGCCGTTATCGAACTTGCGGTCACATTCCTTGCGCTTGCGGCACTTTTCCAGATTGTCGATGGGGCACAGGCAGTAGCCGCAGGCATGCTACGTGGCCTCAGAGATACGCGCGTCCCTATGTATCTGGCATTGGTCGGCTACTGGGGCGTAGGGTTGCCGTTCGGCGCGCTGCTTGCGTTCCAGTTTGGCTTTGGTGGTTCAGGCGTCTGGCTTGGTCTGGCCGCAGGGCTTGCGATAGTTTCGGTGCTGATGACCATGCGCTGGCGACGTTCTCTCATGCGCATTAGAGCATAATCCGACCGGAGTGAAACGAGGATCGATAAGATTATGATTTAAATATAATAAGTTAGAGCGCCGATCCAATTCTATCAGATCGAAACGCGCTCCAGTGTCGTATCAAAATAACTTGGAGCATTTGAACCACAAACGCGATGCAGTTTTACGTGGTATATTGCATAAAGAAAAACATTTGGAGCGGGTCCAAGGGTTATGTATCCACCGGAGCCGCTCTAAGTTTGAAGGACTTTTTCAAGCTGGACAAGCGTGAGATTTTCAATCAGCGCGGATCGAAAAAAATGCCGCACGGTAGAAACCATACGGCATGATCTGCGATGCTGCGGATATCGTTATGTACCCGCTAAAATCAAGTGCCCCCAAATTATTTCGTGAGTGCAATAATACGGTCGAGCGCTGCGCCGTAGCCTTTCAATGAAATTTTAAAAGCCACGGCCTGACTTGGGCTAAGCGCAGTCGCATTCACGTTCAAATTAGTACCGGCCTTCAAAGCGGCCACTTGCTTGGCATCAAAACTCACTGGTGCCAGACAGCCCTGTGGCAGACAGGTCGAAAAAGCCAGCTGTGGTCCGTCAGCTTCATCAATCTTGAGCGTTACGCCCTTAGCGATATCAAGGCCAAACGGCATTAGAATGACGCCTTCAACCTTACCGCCAGCTGTATTGCGCAACTCGGCAGTCAGAACGCGCTGACCCGTCTGCGTGCTGCTTTGATCCTGCCGTACAGCGCAGACAGTTGTTTCTTTTTCGGACTGACAGGAAACTGTCCAGTCCTGATACGTTTCCTGCAGTGTACTTGCACCGCCCGGGAGAGGGGCAGCAAACGCTGGAACACTCGAAATCACAGCAAAGCCAATTGCAAGACCGATTGGTGTATAGGTTTTCATAAATACATTCTCTTTTAAGCGGTAATGAGAAAGGTCGTTAAACAAACTGCGAGCCCAACGATACTCATAGTCATAAACGTAATTGAATACAATATGTAATATATTGACATCTATCAACAATATAAATGTTTTCTAAAATATATCCGCTCTAATATTAAATATTCGAATAGAATACGCATATGAAACACTTGAGAGAAGGCAGGTTTCAGGCACCTTCGCATGGTGTGGCCTTGTCGGATGATGCACCGTCAAACGCAGACTTTGGGCATTCAGCATAATCAATGATGCAATAGAAAATTTAAATAACCGTGTTCTGAATATCTATGAAATGACAGACAATTAATTGTTAGCAAAATATATTTAAATATAAATTGCATGTAAATACAGTAATATTTAGTTGGGTGAATATAATATACTATTAAATAGTGCCAGATTTGTCACATAGTTATTTATAATAGTCATTCTTTATAAGTTGTAATTGAGATTTACGACAGATTCATTCTATCAGTCGGCGGTGTTAAGAGACTGTAAATTAAAGTGTGTCCGAGCGTTTTTTCATAGTTCAGCGATAGGCATTCTGTCATCGCCGAACATGATGTGGAAGCTTTGCAAAGCAGGCTTCCAGAAGTGAATGGCCTTCCAGTTCC
>Ga0308157_10001466_pt1 | contig 48233 bp, 31 predicted proteins | sample PhyBR1_FD_201035 | JGI IMG/M metagenome (GOLD analysis project Ga0308157, IMG submission 201035) | Phyllosphere microbial communities from UC Gill Tract Community Farm, Albany, California, United States - DLSLB.R1 | ecosystem: Host-associated > Plants > Phyllosphere > Unclassified | place: USA... | reverse complement strand
AAAATATACTAATCCTGGATGGAGCAATGGGAACAATGTTGCAGCGCTATAATTTCTCAGAAGAAGATTTTAGAGGAGAGCGTTTCAAAGATTTCCCGCATCCATTGAAAGGAAACAACGATTTACTATCCCTAACACAACCACAAGCAATCCGCGATGTACATGCCGCTTATTATGAAGCAGGTGCTGACATTGTAGAAACCAATACCTTCTCGGGAACAACAATCGGTATGGCCGATTATCACATGGAAGATTTGGTTTACGAGTTAAACTATGAATCGGCAAAACTCGCACGCGAGGTTGCCGATGAGTTTACCGTAAAAAATCCAGAGAAACCACGTTTCGTAGCGGGTTCAATCGGGCCAACAAACCGTACAGCGAGTATGTCACCAGACGTAAACGATCCAGGTTATAGAGCCGTAACATTTGACGATTTGCGAATTGCTTACAAACAACAAGCAGAAGCTTTAATGGATGGTGGGTGTGATTTGCTTTTAGTAGAAACAATTTTCGATACGCTAAATGCAAAAGCAGCACTTTTTGCGATTGAAGAAGTAAAAGAAGAACGCAATCTTGATATTCCAATCATGGTTTCAGGAACAATTACAGATGCTTCAGGAAGAACACTTTCTGGGCAGACTGTAGAAGCGTTTTTGATTTCGGTTTCACATATTCCGTTATTAAGCGTAGGATTCAATTGCGCTCTTGGAGCCGATTTGTTGAAACCGTATTTAAAAACATTAGCGCACAATACTAGCTTTAATGTTTCGGCGCATCCAAACGCAGGATTGCCAAATGCGTTCGGACAATACGACGAAACACCAGAACAAACTCAAGCTTTCATTAAAGAATATTTAGATGATAATTTAATCAATATCATCGGTGGTTGTTGCGGAACAACGCCAGATCATATTAGATTAATGGCGGAGGTTGCAAAGGATTATAAGCCGAGAGTTGCGCCGATTTTTGAATAATTTATAAAGTTTGTACAGATAAAAATTATGCTAAAAACAAGTAAAATTCTTTTGATTTTTATTTTACTTAATTTTTGTTCTTGTGATAAATTAGATACAAGAGAACTGATTGTTAAAAATAGTTCTGATAAAATAATATATAGCATTCTATCCGAAAATGATAGTATGAATGATTCAGGCTTTTATTATGAATATCAAGATGATTTTGATGAAAGTAAAAGAGGAGATTATGATGCTCCATTTGTTTTCGAGAAAATCATGAGCGGAAAAATGATTGCTAATAGCGATAGACCGAGATATTGGAATAATTATTTTCAAAGATTAGAAGATAAAAAAGCAAGGCTATTTATAGTAGAAAAGGATAGTGTAGATAAATATGGTTGGAAAACAATATTTGCTAAAAATATTTACAGTAAAAAATATTTTATCACCCTTGAGAAGTTGGATAGCCTTAATTGGCAAATTGAATATAAAAGGAATAATTGAGAGAATCATACGGAATGTATTTCTTATGAAACCGAGTCTGCGTGAGGGATAGAAGTGGAAAGCCCACAGCCTGACGAAGGAAGAGCGAGGACTTGCAACGGATAGCCCGACCCGGAGGGGCACGCCCAAATTAAAATTGAAAACGTGAATACCTACAAGGTTTTAAAAACCTCGCAGGAAAGAAAATAGAATAAAAAAACTCAGAATCTAAGCATCTTAGAATCTCAGTAACTTTAAAAAGAAATGACAGAAAAAAGAAGAGACCTTGTATTATCAGGATTAGAACCGTTGATTATTACGCCGGAAAGTGTTTTCGTAAATGTTGGTGAGCGTACAAACGTAACAGGTTCAAGAAAATTCTTGAGATTAATCAAGGAAGAGAAATATGATGAGGCGCTTGATATTGCAAGACAGCAGGTAGAAGGAGGAGCACAAATCATCGATATTAATATGGATGAAGGAATGCTTGACGGCGTTACTGCAATGACTAAATTTTTGAATTTAATTGCAGCAGAACCAGACATTTCGAGAGTGCCGATTATGATCGACAGTTCGAAATGGGAAATCATTGAAGCAGGTCTAAAAGTAGTACAAGGAAAAAGCGTTGTAAACTCGATTTCGTTAAAAGAAGGAGAAGACGCCTTTATTCACCACGCTAAACTAATCAAACGTTACGGAGCAGCTGCTATTGTGATGGCTTTTGATGAAGTTGGTCAGGCGGATAATTACGATCGTAGGGTAGAAATCTGCCAGCGTTCGTACGATATTTTGGTGAACAAAGTAAATTTCCCTCCACAAGATATTATTTTCGATTTAAATATTTTCCCAGTTGCAACGGGAATGGAAGAGCATAGATTGAACGCATTGGATTTCTTTAGAGGAACAAAATGGGTTCGTGAGAATCTTCCGCACGCACATATTAGTGGTGGAGTGAGTAACGTTTCGTTCTCTTTTAGAGGAAACGATACGGTTCGTGAAGCGATGCACTCGGTATTTTTATATCATGCGATTAAAAACGGAATGACGATGGGAATCGTTAATCCGGAGATGTTGACGATTTACGATGATATTCCGAAAGACTTATTAGAATACGTTGAAGATGTAATTCTGGATAGACGCGACGACGCAACCGAAAGATTGTTAGATTTTGCTGAAAGCGTAAAAGGTGAAGCAAAAAGCGATGAAAAAACGGTTCAGGAATGGCGTTTTGGAACGGTTCAAGAGCGTATTACACATTCATTGGTAAAAGGAATCGATGCTTTTATTGAAGAAGATGTTGAAGAAGCACGTTTGGCGGCGACAAAGCCAATTGAAGTTATCGAGATTAACTTAATGGCCGGAATGAATGTGGTTGGAGATTTATTCGGAAGCGGAAAAATGTTCCTGCCTCAGGTAGTAAAATCGGCTCGTGTAATGAAAAAAGCGGTGGCGTATTTATTGCCTTTTATTGAAGCGAGCAAACAAGCCGGAGACAAACAAGGAAACGGAAAAATCTTGATGGCAACCGTAAAAGGTGACGTTCACGATATTGGTAAAAACATCGTTTCGGTAGTTTTGGCTTGTAATAACTACGAGATTGTAGACTTAGGTGTAATGGTTCCTCCGGAGAAAATTATTTCGGCTGCAATTGAACATGAAGTGGATATCATCGGATTAAGTGGCTTGATCACACCTTCGCTTGACGAAATGGTATATCTGGCCAAAGAACTAGATAAACAAGATATTAAAATCCCAATTATGATTGGTGGTGCTACAACTTCGCGCGCGCATACAGCCGTGAAAATTGCACCTCAATACAGAGAAACGGTAATTCACGTAAACGATGCTTCGAGAGCCGTTACGGTTGCCGGGAATCTGTTAGATCATAATCGAAAAATATATGCGGCAGATATTCGTGCAGAATACGATTCGTTTAGAGAAACATTTTTAAACCGTTCAAGAGATAAAAACTTCCTGACGATTGAAGATGCTCGTAAAAACAAATTACCATTGGATTGGAGTGAATATACTCCAGTTAAACCAAAAGTAATTGGTGCACAAACCATCGAAGTAGAATTAGATGTTTTGGTTCCATATATCGACTGGACGCCATTTTTCCAGACTTGGGAATTGTACGGAAAATATCCAGCAATTTTAACGGATGAGGTTGTGGGTAAAGAAGCGACATCTGTTTTTAATGATGCTCAGGCAATGCTGAAAGTAATTTTAGAAGAGAAAAAACTAAAAGCAAAAGGTATTTACGGAATTTTCCCTGCGAATCAGGTAAATGACGATGATATCGAATTGCGTGATGAAAACGGAAAAGTTTTGGAGAAATTCTTAACACTTCGTCAGCAGTCACAAAAAACAAAAGGTGCTCCAAACATTGCTTTAGCCGATTTTATTCTGCCAAAAGAAAGCGGAATAGAAGATTATATGGGAGCTTTCTGCGTAACCACAGGTTTTGGTGTCGATGAATGGGCGGCTGAATATGAAAAGAATTTGGACGATTATAATTCGATTATGGTAAAAGCACTTGCCGATCGTTTTGCTGAGGCTTTCGCCGAATATCTCCATGAGAGAGTTCGTAAAGATTTCTGGGGTTATGATAGCGAAGAATCTTTAACCAACGAAGAATTGATTAAAGAAAACTATAAAGGAATTCGTCCTGCGCCAGGTTATCCGGCTTGTCCAGATCACTTGGAAAAACCAACGATTTGGAAACTTTTAGATGTTGAAAAACAAATAGGAGTGAAACTTACAGAAAGTATGGCAATGTGGCCGGCTTCATCAGTTTCAGGATATTATTTCGGAAATCCAAAGAGCCGATATTTCGGTTTAGGAAAAATAAAAGAAGATCAGGTTACAGATTACGCAAAACGCCGAAATGTACCGCTTGATTACGCAATGAAATGGTTAAACCCTAATATAGCAGATTAAAGTTTTTGTTTTAAGTTTCAAGTTTCAAGTTCTCTATAGCAACTTGAAACTTGGAGCCTGAAATTTGAAACAACAAATATTTGATTTACGTTTTTTGATTCAGATTTTTTACACAATTCAAACTCAAAATTCATAACTCATAACTCATAATTCTAATAATGAAAGTAACAGAACATATAGAAAACGCCAAAGGAAAAACATTATTCTCGTTTGAAATTATTCCGCCTCAAAAGGGGAAGAGCATTCAGGAATTATACGATAATATTGATCCGTTAATGGAGTTTAATCCGCCTTTTATTGATGTGACAACTTCTCGCGAGGAGTACATTTACATTGATCGTGGTAACGGGCTTTTGGATAAAAAACTGACTCGTATGCGTCCGGGAACGCTTGGAATCTGCGCTTCTATAAAACACAAATACAATGTAGATACGGTTCCGCATTTGCTTTGCGGTGGTTTCACCAAAGAAGAAACCGAGTACATGTTGGTTGACTGTCATTATTTAGGAATTAACAATGTAATGGCACTTCGTGGAGATGCAATGAAAGATGAACAGTCTTTTACGCCAAAAGCCGGAGGAAATCATTATGCAATTGATTTGGTAAAACAAATAAACGATTTGAATTGCGGAAAATATCTTCATGAAGTAATGGATGCTGATAACAAAGCTGACTTCTGCATTGGTGTTGCAGGTTATCCTGAAAAACATTTAGAATCACCATCTTTACAATCAGATTTAAAAAGATTAAAAGAAAAGGTCGATGCAGGTGCTGATTATGTAGTAACACAAATGTTTTTTGACAATGCTAAATATTTTGCTTTTGTAGAAAAAGCAAGAGAAATGGGGATTACAATTCCTATTATTCCTGGAATTAAGCCAATCGCTGTTCAAAGACATTTACAGGTTCTACCACAAATCTTCAGAATCGATTTGCCAGAAGATTTAATCGATGCTGTAGATAAGTGCAAAAACAATGCTGAGATCAAACAAGTCGGAATCGAATGGGCGATTCAGCAATCATTAGAATTAAAAGCCGCTGGAGTTCCTTTTTTACACTATTATTCAATGGGTAAATCTGAGAATATTCGCCAGATTGCAAGTCAGGTTTTTTAATAGTTGACTACATGAACTTTGTCAAAGTTTTAAACTTTGACAAAGTTGATTGAGTACAGTTTGTCATTCCGAGGAACGAGGAATCTCACTCGGGGGTCGACAAAGATTGGCGATTTACTTTGCGGAGTTTCTAGTGTGATTCCTCGTTCCTCGGAATGACAAAAAAGTTGGAATTTGGTATTTTTTTAATTGAAATTTAAAAAATTATGAAACAAGAAGAATTACAAGCCATAGCCTCTCAATTAAAACATCCATCGGGAGAAAAAGGAATTGAAATGGCCAATATGATGAACGAAACGAACATCAATATGACCAAACATTCGATTCAGAATCTAAATATTTCAAACGAAAGCAGAATTTTGGAACTCGGACATGGAAATGCGGGACATGTAGAATTTCTTTTTGAACAAGCCAAAAATCTAAAATACTACGGACTGGAAATGTCGGAACTGATGTTTCAGGAAGCGCGCCAGATCAATCGAAATTTTGTTTCTCAAAAACAGGCTTTCTTCTCTCTTTATGACGGAAATATCATTCCGTTTGAGGATGGATTATTTGATAAAATTTTCACTGTAAATACGATTTATTTCTGGCAGAAGCCTGAAGAATTGCTTTCAGAAATCTACAGAGTTTTAAAACCAAGCGGTAATTTCTGTTTGACATTTGCCGAAGAAGATTTCATGAAAACACTGCCTTTTACACAATTTGAATTTAAATTGTACAGTACAGAAAAAGCGCAGGATTTAATCAAAAAATCAGATTTTAAAATCGTTTATACAGAAACACAAACAGAAAAAGTAAAAAGCAAAACCGGCGAATTGGTTGACAGAGCTTTTACTACTATTGTTCTGGAGAAATAATTTTTTGCCACAGATTATAAAGATTAGCACAGATTAGAAAATCATTTTAATCCCTATAATCTGTGGCAAAAAAAATAAGCAATCAATTTTTGCAATCCTTTTTTGAGTACTTTCATTACTTTATTATTTAATCTTTCTGAATTATAATTCTCTACATTTATGGAAGTTAAGAAAATCAATTTTTTACAGAGTTACAGCAGTATTTTATGGCTTCTAGGCGGAATCATAATCGGAAGTGTTTTTGGTTTGGTTTTCGGAGAAGATGTTTTGATAATAAAACCGCTTGGCGACATATTTCTGAATTTACTTTTCACAGCGATTATTCCTCTTATCTTTTTTACAATTGGTTCTTCGATAGCGAATCTGGAAAGAACGGAGAAATTAGGGAAACTATTCGTTATCATGATTTTGGTTTTTCTTGTAACAATTTTGATATCAGCAATTGTGATGATTTGTGCGGTTTATCTTTTTCCAATTCATGAAGATATTGCGATTGCTAAAGTTCCGTTTGAAGAAGTAGCATCAGGATCGGCGGGAGATCAAATTGCAAAACTGCTTACAGCCAATGATTTCTTCGAATTATTGTCTCGTAAAAGCATGCTGGCGTTGATTATTTTCTCTTTTTTAGTTGGTTTTGCTACATTACAATCGGGAGAAAAAGGAAAAACTTTCAAGAGTTTTCTGGATTCAGGAAACGAAGTAATGAAACAGCTTTTAAACATTATCATGAAATCTGCACCAATTGGTTTAGGAGCTTATTTTGCTTATCAAGTAGGAGTTTTTGGACCTCAATTGTTAGGAGTTTATGCAAAACCGATGGCGGTTTATTATGGCGCCTGTATTTTCTACTTTTTTGTATTTTTCAGTTTATATGCACTTGTCTCTGGAGGGAAAAGAGCTTTTAAAGTTTTTTGGGGTAACAATATAACTCCGTCTTTAACCGCAGTAGGAACTTGCAGTAGTATTGCCACTATACCAGCCAATCTAGATGCGGCAGAGAAAATGGGTATCCCTAGTCACGTCCGGAATTTAGTAATTCCGCTTGGAGCACCTTTGCACAAAGACGGATCGAGTATGTCATCCATTTTAAAAATAACTTTTTTGTTTGCCATGTTTGGCAAAGATTTTTCAGATCCGATGACGATTCTTCTAGCACTCGGAATTACAGTTGTAGTTTCGATTGTCGAAGGTGGAATCCCAAACGGAGGTTATATTGGCGAAATCTTAGCCATAACAGTTTATGGTTTTCCTATGGAGCAAGCGCTTCCAGTTGCCATGATTTTGGGAACTTTGGTTGACCCAATTGCTACTTTATTAAATGCTAACGGAGATGTAATCTGCTCGATGATGGTTTCAAGATTCTCTGAAAAAACAAAGTGGTAGCTTCCTTTTAACACACACACAAATTTTTATTAATATTTTTTCATCTGTGCAATCTGCGCAACATAACTAATACAATAAACTTATGAATTCAATATTACAACATGATCTCAATAATTTTGAGAATATCTTAGAAAAAACAAAACAGCAAGGGATTGATTTTCTTAATAATATCGAAAACATTCCAACCTCTAATACTTATTCGATAGATCCTAAAACTGAGCTAAACGAATTAGGTTTAGGTTCTATTGATGCTTTAAAAGAGTTTAATGAAAGATTGGCGCCTTTGATGGTTTCTTCGCCAGGTCCGAGATATTGGGGATTTGTTACAGGCGGTTCAACACCAGCATCTATTGTGGGCGATTGGCTAGCGACCGTGTATGATCAGAATACTCAAGCAGTAAAGGCACAAGGAGGAGCATCGGCATTAATAGAGTTTGAAACCATCAATTTATTGTTGCAATTGCTAGAACTGCCTGATTCATTTTTAGGCGGATTCGTTACAGGTGCAACAATGTCAAACTTTACTTCTCTTGGCGTTGCTAGACAATGGTTTGGAAAACAGTTTGGAAAAGATTTTGCTAAAAACGGAATTTCAGAACAAATTAATATACTAACAGCAACACCACATTCTTCTACTATAAAATGTCTTTCGCTTTTGGGAATTGGAAGCCAAAATTATACAGCAATAAAAGCCGCCGAGGGAAATCGTGAAGCTCTTGATATTGCTGATTTGGAAGAGAATATAAAAAAATTAGATGGAAAACCTTTTATATTAATTTCAAGTGCAGGAACTGTAAATACAGCCGATTTTGATGATTTTGAAGCAATTGCTGTATTGAAAGAGAAATACAATTTCTGGTGGCATATTGATGCCGCTTTTGGCGGATTTGCAGCAGTTTCAGAAAAATACAAACATTTAGTGCAAGGATGGGAAGGGGCAGACAGTATTACGATCGATTGTCATAAGTGGCTCAATGTACCTTATGAAAGTGCTTTTTATTTAGTTAAAAAAGAGCATATAAATCTGCAGATTGAAACGTTTCAAAACTCAAATGCACCGTATCTAGCTAATCCGCTGGAGAACTTTAATTATTTGAATGTTCTTCCTGAAAATTCACGCCGTTTACGTGCGTTACCAGCATGGTTTTCGCTTAAAGCTTATGGAAAAGATGGTTTTAGAGATATTATTGAGAATAGTACAGCATTGGCTTTGCATTTTGGAAATGCCTTAATAGAAAATGATTTTGAACTTCTAGCGCCAATTCGTTTAAATAATGTCTGTTTTACACTGAAAGGAGAGCAAAATCAAGAAAAAGTAAGTCAGTTTTTATCTGCTTTAAATGATACAGGAAAAGTATTTATGACACCAACGGTTTATCAAGGTAAAAAAGGAATTAGGGCTTCTTTTGTAAATTGGAGAACTACAGAAAAAGATGTGAAGCTTGTAATTGAGGAAATGCGAGAAGTGCTTTCAGAATTATAAACATGATAAAAGTAGAAGAGCCTGTTTGAAGGAACAGGCTCTTGACTAACACAAAAAAAAACAAAAAACAAGGTATTTAAAGAACGAAATTTTAAATTCGGTATGTAAATGCAATTGTCGCAATGCGATTGTCAAGTTCATATCTTTTATCGATACTAGTTTGTGCAACTGCAGATTTAATGTTGAAATTATTAGTATTGAAAACATCTGTAAAATTCAGTTTGATGTTTCCTTTTTTAGCTAAAACTTGTTTTGAAATTCCAATGCTGAAATCAAAGAAACCATCTCTCTGGTAAATTCCAAGATTTGATTTTGACTGATATTGTGCATTTCCTTCTGCTTTTAAAGTTTCAGTTATCGCAAAAGAATTTTGTACGCTTACATTCAAAGTCATAATAGGATTGATAGTATTGCTGTTTAAAATCTCTCCCATAAATTTATTTTGAAAAATATTGAATAATGTATTCACAGACCACCATTTATTTAATTCTGATGTATTGGTAATGTTAATTCCATAATTATAAGATTTGTCAACATTTATTTGAGTTGTAACCGTTGTATTCGTGTCTGGATTATAATTGTACACTTCCGTGAAAACATCTTTGGTGCTATTGAAATAAGCCGAAGCCATAAAATTACTTTTCCAGGCGTAACCAATTTCCATAGCATGCGTAATTTCTGGAATCAAGTTTGGATTTCCTTGTGAATAGTTGAATGAATCATCATAAAAACGAAACGGATTCAAATCGAATTGACTTGGTCTATTAATTCGTTTGCTGTAAGAAGCATGTGCAGAATGATTACTGGTAAATTCATATTTTAAAGAAAGGCTCGGAAACCATTTCAAATAATCATCTTTATGCTCTTCATTTAACGTTTTTTGGTCAATATTGATTGTTGTATATTCACTACGTAAACCAGCTTGAATGTTTAATTTTTCTAACTGATATTTGTAATTCGCGTAAGCGGCATAAATCTGTTCGTTATATTCAAAATGGTTAGTCGAATTAACATCAATTTGCCATTCATTATTTTCATAATATTCATAAACAGATGGATTGTCATTGTTTTTAATGCTAGTTTTAAAACCCCATTCAATAGATTGTTTTTCCTTGAACGGATTTACAAAGTCGATTTTTCCTGTAAAAACTTTTAACTGAGAAGGAATATAACCACGACGATCATTTACAACAGTTGAATTTGCCGTATTATCTGCACTTTGAAATTGATTGGATCTAAACTTCGAAGTTTCATATTCAAAATCAAAAGACATGTTTTTTCCTTCTGTATTAAATTTATGAACTCCAGAAAAAGCATACGTATAATCATTCCATTTTTCTTTGCTGTCGTTATAAGTCAGAGCATCAAAAATGGGCTGATTTGAAGTATTAAAAACTGTATTTGTTCCATCAGCCATGTTTTCATAACGTCCGATTTTGGCATCTACATAAAACTCTAAATTTGTTTTAGGGGAAACTTCATATTGTGTTCCGATTTTGAAATTATTAGAAGTCAAAGGTTCATCTGTAATAGAAGTTTGGTGATTTGTGGAAGCAATTTCCTGACGTTTAAGATCTGTATATTGAATCTGATTGAACTTTTTATGTTCTTCTTCGCCTCGAAAAGTATAGCTGTAATTTCCGAAAACGCCCCATTTATCTTTGTTATAATTTAAATTGAAACCAGAATTGGTTCTGTTTTTTCTGCCTCTTCCGTAACTGGCAAAAGCGGTTCCTTTTAAGCCAGAAGCATTAGGCTTCTTTAAAATGATATTAATAATTCCAGCTTTTCCAGCTGCATCATATTTAGAAGAAGGATTGGTAATTACTTCAATTTGCTTGATGTTTGATGAGGTTGTGGCTTTTAGATAATTTGCCAATTCTTTTTGTGATAGCTGTGTCAATTTACCATTTATCATTACAGCAACGCCCTGCTGTCCGCGAATAGACAAATCGCCATCTTGAGACACAACAACGCCTGGCGCACGTGATAATACGTCAAGCGCGGTCCCGCCTTCAGATACGATGCTGTTTTCTACATTAAAAACAAGACGATCAGATTTTTGAGTATATAGTACTTTTTTTCTAGCAATCACGATTTCATCTAGAGCATTTATAGTGGTTTCAACAATACTGTCTGTTTCTTTTTCTGTTTGAGAATATCCATCATATACCGAAAAAGCAAGCATAATGGAGGTAATAATTTTTTTCATGCTGTTTAAATTTGGCTAATTCTAAATCTGAGATTTAGAACATAATCTTTGTTTTTTGTCAGATCTATTGAAAAACAATTTGTTCTAATTTTTCTGAAAACCTTTTTTGAAGATGTATTGCTTGATTTGAAACAGCAGAAATATGTTTTTTAAGGGTGTGGAGTATATGTAACATACTGTGGCATTTAAAATTTGATTTGTCAAATATAATACTATTTATAACAAGTCTAAATAAAAATAATAATTATTTTTTACAGAAAAGCCTTAATTTGTTGATTTGTAGGGAAAAGAATTAAAATGGGGAATAAAAAAAGCGGTCTGTTTTTTATAAAACAAACCGCTTTTCTAACTGAAAACCGTGACTGCGACTGAAAACTTACTTCGTAATTTCTCTAAAAACAGCTTCCAAGTTTTTATTTTTCTGATTCAATTGTAATGTTTTTAATCCATTTTCGTTGGCAAAGTCAAAAATAGTAGGACGCATGTCTTTATCTGTAACAAAAGTCAGCTCCCATGTCATGTCATGAGTATTTACGTACGAAGAAATATTTTCTAGTCTAGCCAAAAGCTGTTCTTCAACTTTGTAATCAAACTCTACTTCAATAACTTGCTCTTTATTGGCCGTAACTAAATGGTCTAATTTATTGTCTGCAACAATTTGTCCTTTGTCAATAATTATGACACGATCACAAATTGCTTCAACTTCTTGCATAATGTGTGTCGATAAAAAAACTGTTTTATTTTTTCCTGCATTTTTAATTACATTACGAATTTCCATTAACTGATTCGGATCCAGTCCAGTAGTTGGTTCGTCCAAAATTAAAACTTCTGGATCATGGAGTAAAGCATTTGCCAAACCAACGCGTTGGCGGTATCCTTTAGAAAGCTGACCAATCTTTTTATGACTTTCTGGTGTCAGTCCTGTCAGTTGAATTACTTCTTCAATTCTCGATTTTGGCACGTTGTAAACATCGGCATTAAAAGCCAAATACTCACGAACATACAAATCCAAATATAAAGGATTGTGTTCTGGTAAATACCCAATCGAACGTTGCACTTCTTTTGCGTTTGTCATGACATCGTGACCATTTACAAGGGCTGAGCCACTATCGGCAAGTAAATAAGTGGTCAAAATTTTCATCAAAGTAGATTTTCCAGCTCCATTTGGACCAAGAAATCCTACGATTTCTCCTTTCTCAATTTTAAAAGAAATTTCATTTAAAGCTTTTTGCTCTCCGTAACTTTTTGATATACTGTTTACTTCTATCGACATGACTTTTTATTTGTTACAAAAGTAACTAGAAATAGTTTCGATTGCTAAAAATTTATCTCTTAAAGTGATTATAAAAAAATTGAGTAGCCCAGTATTCACGGCATTGTTATTGTTAAGAGAATGCTAAAATTAAAATAAAACCCAAATCATGAAAAAAATTCTAGTGATGGCTGCTTTAGCTATCTGCAGTTTTGCAAACGCACAAAAAGGTACAGTATTAGTAGGTGGTAACATCTCTTATTCTTCTGAAACAAGAGATTTCGGTAATGCTGAAAGAAAATCAAACGAATTTGCTTTTTCTCCAAAAGTAGGTTACCAATTTCACGAAAACTGGACAGTTGGAGGTGAGTTTACAGTTGCTTCTTCAAAAGATGATCAAGGTGTAAATGAATACAAAACAAACAGTTCTAAATTTGGTGCATTTGTACGTTATACAATGCCATTAAGCCAAACTTTCTCAGTATTCGCAGATTTAGGAGCTGGTTTCCAAAATCAAACTGAAAAAGATTACGTTGGATCAAACTACACAAAATACAAAGCAGATGGAATGTATATTGGTGTAGTTCCAGCTCTTTTCATTAACATGAAAAATGGTTTTGGTCTTAACTTTAGCATTGGTGGTTTAGGATACGAAACTTTAAATTATGATAACAACGGTCCAGATGTTAGCAGATTTAATTTCAACTTTGGTAAAACAGCTAGCATTGGAATCTCTAAAAACTTCTAATCTTTAGTTTTTATATTCAATTTCAGAAAGCGCTCCAAAAGGAGCGCTTTTTTTATAATCATTTCTTAATGATAGATAAGATATTAAGGAATTTGTTTTCAACTGTGGAAAAACAATAAACATCGGGATTTCTAAAAACTTCTAGTTTTAGATTTTATATCAATATGTAATCGCTCCTATTTTGGAGCATTTTTTTAAATAATTTGTTTTTTGTAGGAAATTTATCTATAATTGCATTTTATTATAAATAAAAACTTACAAATAATGATAAAAAAATACTCGTTTCTATTTTTTATTTTTCCATTATTAGTTCACTCTCAGGAAATTCTTTGGGAGAAATCTTATGGCGGACAACATTCAGATTATCTTTTTGATGCACAGCCAACATCCGATTACGGATTTATTTTGGCAGGAAGTTCCTTATCGAATAAAACAGGAAATAAAACTGATGATAATCTAGGAGATTTAGATTATTGGATTTGGAAAATGAATGAGAAAGGAAATTTTGAATGGCAGAAAAGCATTGGTGGCAGTGGTTTCGATTTACTTCAAAGTATTAAAAATACTCGTGATGGAGGATTTATTTTAGCCGGAACATCAAATTCAGGAAAGGGATTTCAAAAAAATGAAGACTGTAAAGGAAGCACTGATTACTGGGTAGTTAAATTAAACGCATCAGGGATAGAAGAATGGCAAAGAACAATAGGGGGGGCTGGCCAGGATGAATTGTTATGTGCTTTCCAGACTAGAGATGGAGGTTATATGCTAGGAGGATCTTCAAATTCGAATGTTCTAGATTTCGTAAGAAAACCAGATAAAGAATTTACAAAAGATTCAGAAATAGATTTATTTAATAAATCAGAAAAAAGTAGAGGAAATATGGATTACTGGATTGTCAAACTTGATAAGAGTGGCAATGTAGAATGGCAAAAAACTTATGGTGGACAATATGCTGACATACTTCGAAGCATGGAACAAACCTCAGACAACGGATATATTTTGGCAGGATACTCAAATTCGCCAGTTTCAGGAGACAAAACAGCTAATAATAAAGGCACTGGAGATTTTTGGATTATAAAAATAAATGATACAGGAAAAATTCAATGGCAAGAAACCTATGGAGCAGAGGGCGATGATCAGCCTTATGTTATTCATCAAACTTTAGATGACGGTTACATTGTGGGCGGAAACTCAAATAGTCGAAACCCTTTGACAACAATGGGTGGTATTGTTAGTAATGGTACAGATTTCTGGGTTCTAAAATTGGATAAAGAGGGTGGAATTGTATGGAGTAAAACGTATGATTTTGGAAAAGTGGATATTCTCACTTCGTTGGTCGAGAATGAAGATCAAAGTTATTTAATTGGAGGATATGCCCAAAGTGAAAATAAAAGATTAAGTAAGGGGCTTATAGGTAAAGCCTCTGGTTTCGTAAACAAAGAAAAGGAAGGTATTAATGACTATATAGCCTTAAAAATAGATGATCAAGGAGAAGGGCTCTGGCGTAAAACTGTAGGAAGTGCTGGAGAAGATATTCTTAGAAAGTTAATTGAAACCCGAGATGGAGGTTATCTCATGGCTGGGACATCAAATTCAGGTGCATCTAAAGATAAGAATGGAAATATCGGAGGCAATGACTTTTGGGTTGTTAAACTTAAAGACAATATCAAACTTGAAAAAATAAGAGAGAAAGGCTTAGAAGCTATTCCTAATCCAGTCGTGACTTATACAAATGTTATTATTGGTTACGAATATGAAAAAGGAGTAGCAACTGTTGTAGATATGGCAGGAAGAACATTGCAAAGTTTGAGTATTACTGGTCAAACCATTCCCGTCGATTTGAGTCGTTATCCAGAAGGAGTTTATATTATTAATATTAGAACTAATGTGCAGAGTGATGGAGTGAAAGTTATAAGGAGAGGGAAAAATTAAAAATAAATTAAAATAATGTCATGAAATATAACATATTAACAATCCTAATTTTAGTTTATTCATCTGTTTTTTCACAAACAGAAGTAAGTAATATTATCCCATTAGCTCCAAATACGGCTGCCTTTGTAAGGTATGGAGAAGTCCCAGTTAATAATTTTACAGGAACGGCAAACATATCAATTCCAATTTATAATATTAAGACAAATGAATTTAATTTTCAGTTGGAATTAAGTTATCATACAGGAGGTAATAAAGTTGATGATATTGCTTCCTGGGTTGGTTTGGGTTGGTCTTTAGGAACAATACCTATGATTTCGAGATCGGTCAATGGTACAATCGATGAAGGTACCGGAGGCTTTATGAGTAAGTATGATGGGTATTCAACGAGAGAATTATACATGCTTGACAAAAGCAATATCAAAAGATTATTATATCTGGATGCACTTGCAGATGGTACTGCAGATTCTGAACCGGACATTTTTTATTTTAATATACTTGGTAAAAACGGTAAATTTATATACGATCAGGAGCACAATCAATTTGTAACATTAGAAGAGTCGCAAATAAAAATTATCTATGAAAACAGTTTTTTCAAACTAATTACAGAAGAAGGATATGAGTATACTTTTTTTGAAAGAGAAAACACATACATAAATGGAGGAGAAACTACTACGGCATGGTATGTTACAAAAATTGTTTCACCTAACAAGAATGAAGAAATAGTTTTTGATTATGATTTGGAAGTGCAAACATTTAAAACACCAACACCCAAAACTACATTCATTTTTACTGGAGGAATACCCTCAGATACATATAATTTGACCAAGGGACCAGTAACGACTATTACTACGGTTTATGCTAATCTTTTAAAAAAAATATCTTTTAATGGTGGATCAGTTGAGTTTACTAGAAATACAGTTGAAAGATTAGATCTTCAGGGAGGATATAGTTTGAAAAATATTAAGATAAAAGACTCTAAAAAAGATGAAATATTTAGCTATGATTTTGAATATAAGTTTGTTACGGGAGGAAGTTGTTACAGTAATGAGAAATATACAAATAAGTGGATGTTACTGGAAAAATTTAAAAATACAACTTCAATAAACCCAATTGAGCATACTTTTTTATATAACGAATCGTATTTTCCACCTTGCCGTAATAGCCCAGCCCAAGATTATTGGGGATATTACAATGGAGCCACAGATAATTTAGATTTAATTCCTACGGTATTTTCAACATATCATTCACTAGAAATTAAAGGAGCAAATAGATTCGTTGATCCTGTTAAATCTCAATTTGGGATATTAAAAAAAATAATATATCCCACAGGAGGGTTTACAGAATTTGACTTTGAAAATAATGATAGTTATTCATCTAAATTACCAGATGTTTATTTAGATGATGTAGCGTCTATAGATGGAAGCTCAGTGATTGGATTTGAAGAAAATTCAGAAGTTATTTTTACAATAAATAATCCTCCGAATGTTTTTTTAAATGGAAATAATCCTTTAGGCGGTGCGTATGGTGATTTTACAATGGGATGTGGCGGATGTGGTTTAAAAAATGGACTTGCAGATAGTCGAGTTAATTTTAGCCTAACACGATTACCTACTGCTACTTCTCCAGCATATACTTTTTATATCTCAAGAAATTTTAGATCTCATTTACAAAATGGAGACTATATTTTAAATGCATATGTCTCAGCTGTAAATGCTGGTGAGGATTTAGATATAAAGGATTTTTTTGTGTCTGTTTCTTGGAAAAAATTAAATCCAGATAAAAATCCAAAATATAGTAATAGATATATTGGAGGATTAAGGGTTAAGGAAATTAAAAGTTATCCAGATGCCTTGACTTCACCAATTATAAAAAGATATAAATATAAAGAGGACTATTTTTCTGAATTGAGCTCAGGTAAAGTATTTAGCGAGCCACGATTTGTTTTTGAGGACAATGTGATTGTTAGATCAGATTGTGTTGGGGGATTTTGTGAAGGATATTACACTAGATTAAAATCGTATAATAATACTCAGCAAGTTACTTTCTCGGGTTCTAATATAGGTTATGAAACTGTTATAGAAGAATCAAATGACCCAATGAAAACAGGTGTAACTATTTATAAATATACCCAAGCAATGGATGCCGTTACTCTTATGTTTCCTTTCCCTCCAGCAATTAGCATGGAATTGTATAGAGGAAAACTAAAAGAGATTTCTTATTATAAAAAAAATAATGCGGGAACACTAATTCCGTTAGAAATAAAAGAATTTGAATATAATGCCCAATTGAGCAATAAACAGATTGGTTTTTTTAAAAATATGTTTGCTTTTAAGATTGGTCAATATGCTTATAATCTTTCAGAGGGCAATATTCGGAGCTCATTTGATAAGACACATATGATGGAAGCATATGAGCTTAGCACAGGGATTAATTTGTTATCTAATGAAAAAACTACAAAATATTTTGAAAGTGGAAATCTAGTAACAACAAAACAAAGCAATTATAACAGTCAAAATCATCTGTTATTAACTAGTGAAAGTACAAAAAATTCGACTCAAGAGGTACTCGAAACCAAATACTTCTATCCCCAAGATCCAGAAATGGGAGGTGAGCCGTTTGTAAAAGATCTGATAGCAGCAAACAGAGTAGAGATACCTCTAAATACGCAAACATACAGAGGACTAAATAAAATATCTGAACAGCTGACCAATTACGATAAAAGTGTCTCTACAAATAATTTACTTCTTCCAAAAACTGTTTATGCTAATAAAGGTTCGTCAGGAATAGATTTAAATCTTGACAAAAAAGTCACATATGACCTTTATGATGAAAAAGGCAATGTTTTGCAATACACTCCAGACGGAGGAACTCCTGTATCGATTATTTGGGGGTACAATAAAACACAGCCAATAGCGAAAGTTGAAAACGCTACTTACAACCAGATTTCATCTTATGCTGCAAATGTTCAAAATCTTTCTAATACTGAAACGGAAGCAAGCTTGATTTTGGCATTAAGCGCTTTAAGAAACGCTTTGCCAGATGCAATGGTTACAACTTACACATACGCCCCTCTCATTGGGGTAACCAGTATAACAGATGCAAAAGGAATTTCGACGTATTATGAGTACGATTCTTTTGGACGATTACAATTTGTAAAAGATAACAACAGAAATCTTATTTCAGAAAATCGATATCATTATAAAAACGAATAAAACAATGAAAAATATATTAAAGTATACTATTATTTTATTGGTTTTTATTACAACAAAATCAATAGCGCAGACACCAGATTATATTGTTAAAGAAGACAATTATACAGTTATAAAAAACGAAATACTTATTGCAAAAAAAAGGATTATTCTAAAACCCCAAACGCTTATTAAGGCAGGAAGTACATTTGTAGCAAAAATAAGTTCAGGAGCTGATCCAGAACCTGATCCAAATCCAAATCCTGACCCAGAACCAGAACCAGATCCTGTTGTAAACGTTCCAGAGCCATATATTCCGATTGCTTTCAGCAACGAAAATTATATTTATACACGTAAATTTCAAACTCCGATGGCAGCTGTTTCTGGAATTAAAAATAGTAATGATGTCAGTGAATCTATAACTTATTTTGACGGATTAGGAAGGCCAATGCAGAGTATTGCAATCAAAGCTTCGCCAGATAATAAAGATATTGTAACCCATATTGGTTATGATGGATTCGGGAGACAGGAAAAAGAATATCTTCCATATTTAGACACAGGTGGAGCTTTTGCGTCTTATAGAGAAAATGCCTCCGAAAGTGCAAATAATTATTATTTATCAAAGTACCCGATAGACATATCTAATGGGGATTCAAATCCTTTTTCCAAAAAACAGTTTGAAAATTCTCCTTTAAACAGAGTTTTAAAACAAGCTGCTCCTGGCACATCTTGGGCAATGGGTAACGGACATGAGATAAAATTCGATTATCAAGCTAACACAACAGCAGATGCAGTAAAACTATACAGAGCAAATACAAACTGGGAGGCTTCTAAAGGCGTATATGAAATCTGGATTTCTGAAGAAGACACTTATGCAGAAAACGAATTGTATAAAAATATAACTTATGACGAGAATTCAAATGCAAACCCAAGCGAAACTTCAGGATCAACAATTGAGTTTAAAAACAAAGAAGGACAAATAATTCTAAAAAGAACCTATAATTCAGGAGATAGGCATGACACCTATTATGTTTATGATATTTATGGAAACCTAACCTATGTCCTGCCGCCAAAAGTTTCTGGAGCAATAAGCGATGAGGCTTTAGATGGGCTTTGTTATCAATACAAATATGACAATCGCAATCGTTTGGCAGAGAAAAAACTGCCTGGAAAGCAGTGGGAATTTATAGTTTATGATAAATTAGACAGACCAGTTGCAACGGGACCTGCATTTTCGCCTTTCAAAGACGATAATTCTATTGGTTGGATCATAACAAAATACGATGCTTTTAGTCGCCCTGTTTATACAGGATGGGTTAATCAGTCTTCTAATTCAGAAACACGAAAATCACTGCAAGATCAACAAAACAAAGCAGAGGTTTTATTTGAAATAAAACAAACCTCAGGAACTATCGATGGCATTGCAGTAAATTATGCAAATAATATAGCACCAACTAATTTTAAATTATTAACCGTAAATTATTATGATGATTATGTATTTCCAAACGTGTCGTCGATACCTACAACTATCGAAGGAGGGTCTGTTTTGAAAAATACAAAAGGTTTAACAACAGGAAGCTGGGCAAGAGTTGTAACCACTTCGCAAGAAAAACTTGGCGAAACAACAACAACATTTTACGATACAAAAGCACGGCCAATACGTACGCATCTTCAAAATTATTTAAGCGGTTATACAATTTCAGACAGTAAACTCGATTTTTCGGGAAAAACGTTATACACTCTCACTCGACATAAACGTAGTTCTGGAGACAATGAGCTTGTTATAAGAGAAGAATTTAAATACTCTCCGCAAGATCGTTTGCTCACTCATAAACACCAAATTAACGGCGGACAGGTGCAGCTTATGGCTGATAACACTTATGATGATTTAGGACAATTAATTGCTAAAAATGTAGGCAACACCACTGGAAACCCGTTGCAAAAAATTGACTTTACTTACAACATTAGAGGCTGGCTTACAGGAATAAACAATATTGATAATTTACAGCAAGGAACAGATCCTTTAGATTTATTTGCTTTTAAAATAAATTATAACAATAAACCAGGTAATTCAGAAATAAAAGCTTTGTTTAATGGAAATATTGCCGAAACTTTCTGGAAAACAGCCTCCGACCAATCTTTACGTAATTACGGATACCAGTACGACAATCTTAACCGTTTAACTGATGCACTTTACGGAAAGCCCAATGATGCTATACCTGCTTCAGGAGCTTATAACGAAAGTTTAAGTTATGATAAAAACGGAAATATAAAATCACTGGAACGCAACGGAGCCAGCGATGCACCATCTATAGTTTTCCAGATAGACGATTTAAAATATGATTATGCAGACGAGAACTCCAATCAGTTGGCAAAAGTTACAGAAGGTTTTGCAGGAAATGACCATGCAGGTTTTATAGACGGCAACAAAACAGGAGACGATTACAGTTATGATAAGAACGGAAACATGACTAGTGATAAAAACAAAAACATTACTGAAATAACGTATAACCAGCTCAATTTGCCTAAGAAAATAACGTTTGGCTCAAATGGCACTATTGAGTATATTTACAGTGCGACTGGGCAAAAATTAGAAAAAATAGTTACTGAAAATAATGTAGTTTCTAAAACCAATTATTTAGGAGGATTTCAGTACAAAAACAATGTTTTGGAGTTTTTCCCAATGGCTGAAGGTTATGTGAAAAATGATAATGGGTTGCTTTCTTATGTATTCCAGTACAAAGACCATTTAGGAAACATTAGAGTTAGTTACACTAAAAATGCACAAAATGTTGCTGAGATTATAGAAGAAAATAATTATTACCCTTTTGGTTTAAAACATCAAGGCTATAATGATTATGTAGCAACTATTAATAAGTATAAGTACAACGGAAAGGAGCTTCAAGATGAGCTGGGGCTTAACTTTTACGACTATGGAGCAAGAAATTATGACCCAGCATTAGGAAGATGGATGAACATTGACCCGTTAGCAGAACAAGGCCGCAGATGGTCGCCTTATAATTATGTAATGGATAATCCAGTTTATTTTATTGACCCAGATGGAATGTGGCCTTGGCCACCAGTTTTATTTAATGCTAATTCTGTAGTTTCATCAATAAAAGCATGGAAAACAGGTTGGGAGAAATCCTATAATGAAAAAACAGCCAATCACGACATTGCTGGAGCGGCATTTTATGCTTTTTCTGCTGCAATAGAAAACCTTAATACGAGTAAAGGACGTAAAAAAGAGGCAGCTGGTCATGATGATATTGGAGGTAGCGTTACATCAAAAAATGGAGGAAATGAAAACCCTACCACAGACGGTAAAAAGAAAGGTGGTGATTGGGATGCTGATGCTTTTATGACAGCTGCTCCGGGAGGAGAAAAAACAGGTAATAAGTATAAAAAAGCTACTGATTATGTGCAATTAGTAAATGACGCATTTGGAGCTTTTGATTTAGGAGGAAAAGCGGGAGAAAAGACAAAAGAGGCTGTTAAAGAATTAAATAATAAAGAGACTAAATCTGAAAAACAAACAACCACTTTTAATGTTGAATATGATAAAAAAACAAAAGAATATATTTACACTAGAAATGATGCAGTATTCTTAAAAATTAAATCTGAAGAAAAATAATAATAAACATGAAAATAATAATAAAAACTATAATAATAGCTTTAGTTGTGATTTTTGCAATTAGTATGTTTTATATATATTATTCAAAAAACAAAATTTATGTTTTAAATGAATATAATAATTCAGGAAAGTTATTAGGAACAAATGAATATATTCTCAAAAATGGAGATACAATTTTTAATGGAAAATTTGTGAATTATAATGAAAATGGAGTTAAAGTTTCAGAAGGACAATTTAAAAATAATGAATTATTTGGTAAGTGTGTTTATTATTTCGATAATGGAAAGGTGGAGTCTATACAATTTAAGAAAGATAGTAAAACAGTTTTAGAAGATTTTTGGTATGATGAAGATGGTAACATAGAGCAATACACTTTGTATAATTTGAAAGGTAAACCTATTTTAATAATTAATTATGATAAAGATGGAGTTGTTTCAAAGCTTAAAGGTATTCCTCTCAAGCAAGTTAATGAAGATAAGTTTAATTTGGAACAACAATTCAAGTTAGGCGAGGTCTTAAAATACCAGTGTTTAATAGCTAACATACCTAATACTAAAAGAAGTTTCAAAATAGAAAATGTAGGTATCAATCAAGCTACGATTAAAAGAGTTATAAAACATGTAGAACCAGCGGAGGTTAATGTAGAAGAGGTTTTGATAAAAAAAGGATCAAATACATTTAAATTAATTGTAAAATATGATTTTAATGACAAAATAACTCCTGTATTAAATGATACTATCACTTTTAATATTAATGTAAAATAAAAATGATAGTAATTTCAAAATTTGAAAAACTTTATCTTTTGAGAAAAGCGTTTTTGTCAATTATTTGTATTGGTTTAAGTCTTTTACTTTTGGATGTTAAGTATTATTATAAAAAGAATGCTGATGTAATGTTTCCTGTTTTTTTTCTTTTGATATTTGGGTGTTTAGTTTTACTTTACAACCTAAACTCTATTTATAAACTCATCTTGGAAGAAAAAACAATAATAAGAATCAACTTTTTATCACGAAAAAGAGAGAGTATTTCTTATACATCTATTAAAAGCTCAAATAAAGAATTTGTCAATGGCTCTTATATATACGAGGTTGGTCAAATTACGTCTGGTTACTATAGATATGTTTATACCTTAGAAAATGACAAAAAAATGATTGTATCTCCATTGTATTTTGAAAATTATAATCAAATAGTTGAAGAAATTAGCTTTCATATTGATGTTAATTAATAGTTGTCCCCGCTCCCGCACGAATCCTTTCGTGTGGTATATTGCATGAAAGAAACTAGAAAAAATAGTTACTGAAAATAATGTTGTTTCTAAAACCAATTATTTAGGAGGATTTCAGTACAAAAACAATGTTTTAGAGTTTTTTCCAACAGAAGAAGGTTATGTAAAAAATGATAATGGGTCACTTTCTTATGTTTTTCAATACAAAGATCATTTAGGAAATGTACGTTTAAGTTATGCTAAAAACCCAACGACACAAGTTCTTGAAATTATAGAAGAAAATAATTATTACCCTTTTGGTTTAAAACATCAAGGCTATAATGATTATGTGGCGACCGGAAATAAGTATAAGTACAACGGGAAAGAGCTTCAAGACGAGCTGGGGCTTAACTTCTACGACTATGGTGCACGTAATTACGACCCTGCATTAGGGCGCTGGATGAACATTGACCCGTTGGCGGAACAAGGTCGCAGATGGTCACCATACACATATGCTCTTAATAATCCAGTTTATTTTATTGACCCAGATGGGATGTGGCCAGATAATCCTTTTACAGGATTAATTGATAGAGCTAAATCAGCAGTGAGAAATTACGTGGCAAATAAAGTAAGCACTGTTGTTTCAAATGCTAGAAATATGGCTTCTCAAAAAGCTGGTTCTATACTTGATGCAATGACTCCAAGTAATCTTTTTAGAACAGGAAACTCTGAAAGAACCGGAAGAGACGGTGGACATGGAGGATATGATTTTAGAAGCAGCCTTAGAAATGGTGAAGATTCTAGTGGAAAAGTTCAAAAAGATAGAGGAGAGAATAATACTCAAGTTGTTGATATAACGGGTATTGATGCTTTATCTACTTTTGTAGGCTTTAGTACTGGAACCAAAACAGTATCCAAGAGTGGTGAGGTTGTAGATGTTCTTACTGATTTTACAAAAGCAGTTCAGGCAACTCCTAATGGTTGGTCTATTGGACAAAATGCTGGGGAAATGGTTGATCAAGCCAAAGCTGAAGCAAAACAAAAAGAATATGACAATAAAGAACCAAAAGATACAACAGAAGTTTTACATTATGGAGGCAAAGAAAATAAACTTCAATTAATAGTAAAATATGTAGATGGTAAACCTGTAAAGACAGAAAAAACTAAAGAAAATGATAATTAAAAAAAATATAACAACTATAATGTTTTTCGTGCTAGGTTTTGTTTTTTTTTCATGTCGAAGAGAAGATAAAATAAATGTTTTAAAAGATTATTTTTCGAATGGAAAAATTGAATCCGAATATCAATATATTATAAAAAATGGAGATACTATCTTAGATGGTAAATATGTAAGTTATTATGAGAATGGGGCAAAAAAAACAGAAGGACAATATGTTAATAATCATTTAAAGGGGAAATTTATAACATATTTTGAAAATGGAAATATAAAGATAAGTGACTATGTATTAAATAGTAAAGTCAATCTGGAAAGCATATGGAATTATTCAAATGGAAGAATTGAGAGGTATGTGCTTATGGATGATTATGGTAGTGCTAATTTTATTGTGAAATTTGACAAAGAAGGGATTGTCAAAAGCTCTCAGGGGATGCCTATTTTTGAGTTTTATCACTTTAAGGAGAAAAATAAAAAGGAACTGAAAATTGGAGATGTATTGGCGTATAAGTATATGGTTGCTAATATACCTAATGCAAAAAGGAAATTTACTATAAACCTAGAAAATTTTGATAATAAACAGATTGTTAGAAAAATTGTAACTAAAGAGCCTACAATTATAGAAGTTGAGGAAACTGTCGTTAAAAAGGGACATAATATTATAAGAGCAAAAGTAGAAATTGAGTTTAACGATAAGTTTAAAACTATAATAAAAGATTCTATTTCATTTGATTTTTTTGTTAAATAGTATATAATGTAACAAATTAGATGTTTTGAAAGTGAATATCCTCCACTTCCGCCCGAATCCTTTCGTGTTGCGCAAAGATAAACCGATCGGGCTAGAATTGAGATTGAAGCGAAAACATCAATGGATACTAAAGAAAACGAGAAGAAAGCGCCAAAAGAGCAAGATTCAGTTACAGTGTTATCGTATAATAAAAAAGGAGATTTAATTAATGAAGAGCACAAAGCAAAATAGCAGAAATCATGCATAAAAAATATATAATGACTATAATAATAACTTCAATTATTATAATTCTTGGACTTATAGCTTTGTACTTTTTTAATAAAAATGATGAAGCAGTTTTTTTGAAAAGTTATTATCCAGACAAAAAAGTAACAGATATATCGCAATATGTAATTAGAAATGGAGATACTATTCTGGAAGGTAAGTTTACTCAATATAATCAAAAAGGTAATAAAATAGCTGAAGGTAACTTTGTAAATGGACACATAGAAGGAAAGAGTATCTATTATTTCGACAATGGCAATATAGAATCAATACATTACCGTAAAAATGGTAAAGTAACACAAGAAAGTATATATAATTATCCTAATGGGAAGGTGAGGAAATATGCAATGCATGACGATTTCGGAATACTTGATTTTTTGATCACTTATGATGAATTTGGTAATGTGAAAAACTGCCAAGGTTTACCATTGATTGAAATCTATCAATATAAAATTGCAAATAAAAGACAATTTAAAATTAAAGCAAATCAAGTTTTAAAGGTGGGAGATACTTTAAAGTATCATTATTTAATTGCTAATATACCAAATGCAAAGCGTAGTTTAAAGATTGAAAACCTCGATGTAAATAATTCTAAAGTTAAAAGAATATTTGAGCAAATGCTACCAGTAGGTATTAATGTAAAAGAAGTACTAACTCAAAAAGGAATAAATACAATAAGAGCAATTGTTAAGTATGAATTTAATGATAAAGAAAAAACAATTATTAATGATACGATTTCTTTTAGTGTAAATGTGAATTAAATAAAAATGATAATTTACAGCCAAAATATAAGTAAAAGTAAAATGGTTTTGAAAGCAATTCTAAAAAATTATTTTTAGCTTTAAAAAATAAATACCAACAAAATGAAGCCGAACCGAATCATAACTAATATTCGGCCTCATTTGCTGGCATAAAAAACAAAAACTATTTAAGGTATTAAGTCACGGGATTTTCGACTGATGTTCGCATTTCTTGAGCTGCTGCAACCATTTCGATCAATGCTTTTTTAGTTTCGTCCCAATGGCGGGTTTTTAAACCGCAATCTGGATTTACCCAAAGCTGATCAACTGGAATTACGGCCGAAGCTTTTTCTAGTAAACGAACCATTTCTTCGCTTGATGGAACACGTGGAGAGTGGATGTCATAAACTCCAGGACCAATTTCGTTTGGATATTTAAAGTCTGCAAAAGCATCTAGAAGTTCCATTTGAGAGCGCGAACATTCAATAGTAATAACATCGGCGTCCATGTCAGCAATGTTTTGAATGATGTCATTGAATTCGCTATAACACATGTGTGTATGAATTTGCGTATCATCGTTTACACCACTTGCAGAAATTCTGAATGCACGAACTGCCCAATCTAAATATTTTGCCCATTCTTCTTTTCTTAACGGAAGGCCTTCGCGAATAGCAGGCTCATCAATCTGAATGATTTTAATTCCCGCTTTTTCTAAATCAACAACTTCATCGCGAATAGCCAAAGCGATTTGCGTACAGGTTTCAGAACGCGGCTGATCGTTTCGAACAAATGACCATTGCAAAATCGTTACAGGCCCAGTCAACATTCCTTTTACCCATTTTGAAGTTAGAGATTGTGCGTATTGTGACCATTTTACAGTCATTGGATTTGGACGAGAAACATCGCCGTAAATAACAGGAGGTTTCACGCAACGGCTTCCGTAACTCTGAACCCAACCGTTTTTAGTAAAAGTAAAACCAGATAATTGCTCGCCGAAATATTCCACCATATCATTGCGTTCAAACTCGCCATGAACTAAAACATCGATTCCGGTTTCTTCTTGAAAACGAATAGTCGCCTCGGTTTCTTTTTCGATTAAATCATTGTATTCCTGAGTTGTTAATTCCCCTTTTTTGAATTTTGCTCTCCAGCTTCTCACTTCAGCTGTTTGAGGGAAAGATCCAATTGTTGTCGTTGGAAATAAAGGCAGTTTTAAAGCTTTAATCTGGCTTTTTCTTCTTGATGCAAAAGCACTTTTACGTTTATCATCAGAAGCTGTGATTCCAGCAACGCGCGCTTTAACTTCATTATTATGAATTAATTTTGAAGTTTTACGGTTTTCATTTGCCAGAACATTTTCTTTATAATTAGCCGAGTTTTCAGTGTTCACTTCATTAGAAGCAAATTGTTTTAAAAGAACAATTTCGCTAATTTTCTGCTTAGAAAAAGCCAGCCATTGCTTGATTTCAGGCGTTAAAGTCTGATCGTTTGTTTCTAAATCCAGATCGCACGGACTGTGAATTAGTGAACAAGAAGGAGCAATTAGAATTCTATCAGTTCCTAAAGCATCTGTAGCTTTTTTGATTAATTCTAAAGATTTTTTGAAGTCGTTTTTCCAGATATTTCTTCCGTCAACAACTCCAAGTGAAAGATTTACGTTTGAAGCTAATTTTCCAGACTCTAAAATATCGTTTAATTGAAGCGGACAGCGAACTAAATCTAAATGGAAAGTATCAACAGGCAAAGCCAAAGCAGTTTCTAGATTTTCTCCAAAACAGTCAAAATAGTTGGCTAAAACAACTTTTAGTTTTGGGAAACGTTTGTTGATTTCATTGTACACTTTCGTGAAAACGCTTCTGTCTTTATCAGTTAAATTTAAAGCCAAGAAAGGTTCGTCGAACTGAATATATTCAGCATTTTCTGCTTGCAGTTTTTCTAAAATTTCAAAATAAACTGGCAATAAAGCATCAATAAGATCAATTCTATTAAAACCTTCTTCCTTTTCTTTTCCTAATAAAAGATAAGAAACAGGCCCAATTAAAACTGGTTTTGTTTTAATTCCTAGGTCATTTGCTTCTTTAAATTCATTGATTATTTTCTCAGAAAACAATTCAAACTTTTGATTCTTTGTGAATTCGGGAACAATGTAGTGATAGTTGGTGTCAAACCATTTTGTCATTTCCATTGCCACAACATCCTGTCCGTCTTTTTGAGAACCTCTTGCCATTGCAAAATACAAATCTAGAGATGAATTGCTTTTTGCTAATTCATGATAACGTGCCGGAATTGCTCCGAGGGTTAGAGTTAAATCTAAAACTTGATCATAAAAAGAAAAATCATTAGACGGAATTAAATCAACACCTGCTTCGGCTTGTAATTTCCAGTTTTTAAGACGGATTTCTTTTCCTGCATCTATAAGTTCTTCTGCCGAAATTTTTCCCGCCCAATACAATTCGCTGGCTTTTTTCAGTTCTCTGTTGCTGCCAATTCTTGGGTAACCTAAGTTGTTTGTTTTCATTTTTGATTCAGTATTTTTTACTGAACAAATGTACATTCTTGGTTTTTATAACTTATATTTGGATTTTATTTCAGTAAAATGTGTTTTAAAAGTATGTTTTTAAAGATTTAATTACTTTGAAATTGTTTAAAATGAACTTCTAGCCGTAAAAAAAACTATGGAAAATTTAGATAAAACCGATTTGTTGATCCTAAAATACCTTCAGGAAGACTGCAATATCAATACAAAAGACCTAGCGAGCAAATTATTTCTAACAGTTACTCCCGTTTACGAAAGAATAAAAAGACTGGAAAGAGACGGTTATATTACCAAATATGTAGCGCTCTTAGATAAGAAGAAAATGAATCGCGGGATGATAGTTTTTTGCAATGTCCGTTTAAAAGAACACGCCAAAAATGTCGGAAGCAATTTTGTAAAAGATATCGTGGCGCTTCCAGAAATTATCGAATGTTATAACATAGCAGGCGATTACGATTTTATGTTGAAGATTTTAGTGCAAGATATGGCTAGTTATCAGGATTTTGTAATGAATAAGTTATCAACGATCGAAAACATTGGGAATACGAACAGCATTTTTGTAATGGGGGAAATCAAACACAGCACCGCTTTAGAGTTTTAAAATGGGATTGGAAATTTTTGATAAAAAAATATTTTATTTGAAAATTTGTCCGTAGATTTGTCCGTATCCGTAAAAATGTCCGTAAAATGATAAATGTTAAGTTCTACCTTGATAAAGCTGATAAAAGCAAGAGATTCCCAATACATCTTGTTATACGCCAAAAAGATTTGCAAATTAAAGTTGCTACTGGTGAAAAGATTATGAAGAAAGATTGGGACAATAAAAACCAAATAGTTAAGGATTCTGATTATTCTCATAGATCTATTAATAAATTTTTAAATTTCTTGAAAGAAGAAGTTGAAAAATATTTTGAAATAGAGGTGCATTCTAACTTTACAGATAAAAAAATAAAAGAAAAAATAGCTTCATTAGTTAATAGCAGGAAAGAAAATACAGATATAAATATACTTTCTGAACCTTCTTTGGAATATGAAACAAAATCTAAAATATCTTTTGTTGATTTATTTGCTGGTGCAGGCGGATTTAGTGAAGGTTTCCTTCAAGCCGAACATGGAGATAAATATTATGATTTTAGACTAGCGAGTGATATAAACGAAAATTGTGAGTTAACACATTTGGCTAGATATAATTATCAATTAGGTTTAGATGCAGAGTTTTTGAGACAGGATATTACTGAACCGGACTTTTTAGATAATTTTCTAAAAAAAATTGGAGATAAAGAAATTGATATTGTTTGTGGGGGTCCACCATGTCAAAGTTTTAGCTTAGCTGGTAAAAGAAAGAAATTTGACAAAAAAGATGATTTATTTGCTCATTATTTAAAAGTTATAAGACAATTGCGTCCTAAGTATTTTGTTATGGAGAATGTTAAAGGAATTTTGACAAAAGAACAAGGCAAGATTAAAGATATGATATTGCAGGAAATTAGGTCTATTGTTGATTTAAAAGAATTTAGTAAATTGATTCATTTTATAGCTCTTTTAAAAAAGAATGAATCTGAAAAAGTATTTGTTTTAGAATGCTATAATTTACGTTTACAATTTGAAAAGGCAATTGATAAAGAATTGGATCTTTTAAAAAATACTTATATTAATAATTTAGAGAATAAATTTAGACTTCTTACGCCTAAAATTGTTGATTATAAAACAAGTAAGACAGATAAGAATATCAGTACAATTCGTCATGGTTTTAATCTATTGAAACGAGTTAAAGAGCTTGAATATATTCGAAAAAAAGTCATTAATGAAAAAGCTTTTTCAAATTTGGATAATGATTTTTTTGCTGATGATTTTGATTCTTTTTTAACATCAATTGAACCAGAAACCATAATCGAAAAAATTCACAAAGCATTTAATAATTTAAAACCAAATAAAATTTATTTGGAAGAAGTTCAAGAAATTATTAGTGCTCTTGAGATTTTTGACTATACGTTTGATGAATGTGTAAACGGATTAGATTCTTTTGTTGTTAAAGCAAATAAAGAAAAAGAATTTCAAGAAATTTTATCAAAAATTAGATTATATAATATAGAACAGCCTTTTGTTGCTTTAGCATCAGATTATGGCGTTCCTCAAAATCGAGAAAGAGTCTTGTTTATTGGTTGCAGAAAAGATCAAAAACTTATAAATGATATTCCTGCAACAGTAAAAAATAATGAAAAAGTAAATGTTTTTGAAGCTATTTCTGATTTAGATTTTATTGGAAATGATGATGAAAGGTATAATTATGAAAGTATTGATTTGAAAGGGAAATATAATGGATCAACTGAGAAAATGAAATCATTAATTCAAAAAAGAAATATTGATGGAAAACCAAATAAGGATGGTGGGTTGACTTATTCGGAATGGTCTAAAAAAGGGCGTTTGAGCAATCGTTTTGTAAATGCAAAAAACCCTTTTTATGTAAAGAATTTTGAGGAATTAGAAAACACTTTGACTCATTTAGTTGCACCTTTGCAAAATCATAAAACTAGCAAACAGAATCAAGATGTAATTAATCGATTGAATGTTATTTTAAAATCAGGAAACTATGAATCTGCCAAATCAAATCTTAAAGAAATTGGATTAGATTCTGATAAAAGAAGTTATACTGTTTTAAAACCCGAAGGTCAAAGTTCTACAATTATGACAATTGCTGATGATTATATTCATTACTCAAATCCAAGAGCTTTAACAGTGCGTGAAATGGCAAGGCTTCAATCATTTGATGATTCTTTTGTTTTTCAAGGGAAAAGATCTACAGGAGGAAATAAACGAAAATTTGAAGTTCCTCAATTTACATTAGTGGGTAATGCTGTTCCGCCTTTAATGGCAAGGGCTGTAGCGCTTGAAATCTTAAAGAATATTCAATAAAGTCCAAAATAGGAAAGCGAATTATTTGCAGTCAGTTCAGGAATTGCAGCGCGAATATCTGTTCTTAATCCAGTTCTTGAGCCTGACTGAAAATTATTCGTAAAAATTTCTTTTAAAGACTTTGCAACATTTTGTGTACTAGGATTTCCCCAATAATTCCCTCCAGATAAATTTGTGACCCTTTTAACTGCTACACCGTTTGGGTTATATACAGTGTTTTGATTTGATGGAACAGTAACAAAAGAATAAGTAAAACTTTGTGCATCTTGAATACTGTAGCCATTTCTTCCAATGGTTATGTTTCTATTTCTAAAACCTCCAGCAGAATAAATCATGTCCCAAAGCATTGGAATTTGAGCATTGTCATTCCAATTTGTTTTGCATTGTATGATGCCTATTTCAAATTGATTAAAGTCTCTTTCAGTTAAATGATTTATTATTTCGGAATTAATTCTGTTTTTTACAGTTGGTTGAATTCGATTGCCAGTATTATTTAAAATATTTAAATGAGTAATGTCTGTATTGTATTCAGCTAAATCAGGAAAAACAATAATTGTAATGTCGGATTCAGTATTACATGCGAAATTCCCATAGTTTATTGTTATAGCATCTTGTATAGCTTTTGGAACAATGCTCATTTTTTTTACTGCAACTACTCGGCTCCCAATTGTACAAAAGTTTATATACCAACAGACTAAGGATTCCCAAGCTGTTCCACCAGCGGATAATTCTCCTTGGCCTCTTCCTCCGCCACCGGTTGATCTGAAAATATCAGATAAGTGATCGCCAAGATTTAGGATTTCATTTTCAGTATAATTATTCCCTAATAACCTTATTATTTCTGGTTGCCAAGTTTGCCAACAAGTTTTATAAGTATTAGTGCTAAATACATTTTCAATAGCTAACTTTCTTAATTGATCTGGAATAGTATTATACATTTTTTGGAATCTAAGTTTTTGGTAAATATCGAAAAAAAATCTTATAAATGACACAATAATTTTATTGCTTAATAATTTGATTTTTTAAATTCATTAAACAACTTTATCTTTGAAAACTAATCTAAAATTAAAATGAACTGGGAACAACTTTTATCATTAAAACGTCAGGGCGATACAAGCAAAAGATTACGTGTAGAACAAGATGATACTCGTTTAGGATTTGAAGTAGATTATGACAGAATTATATTTTCTTCCGCTTTTAGAAGTTTACAAGATAAAACACAGGTTATTCCGCTTTCTAAGACAGATTTCGTACACACGCGTTTAACGCACAGTTTAGAAGTTTCGGTGGTCGGGCGTTCGCTTGGACGTTTGGTTGGGAAAAAAATTATTGAAAAATATCCTTATTTAAAAGAAGTTCACGGTTACCATATGAACGATTTCGGAGCTATTGTTGCTGCGGCTTCATTGGCGCACGATATTGGGAATCCGCCTTTTGGACATTCTGGTGAAAAAGCAATTGGCGAATATTTTTCTATCGGAAATGGTCAGAAACACAGAAATCAGCTTACTGATAAACAATGGCAGGATTTGATTGATTTTGAAGGAAATGCCAACGGATTTTCAGTTCTTACAGCAAGCCGCCCAGGAATTGAAGGCGGACTTCGTATTTCGTATGCAACTTTGGGAGCTTTCATGAAATATCCAAAAGAAAGCCTTCCGAAAAAGCCAACAAATAATATTTCCGATAAAAAATACGGATTCTTTCAATCTGATAAATTATTCTTTGAAGAAGTAGCCAAAGATATGGGAATGATTGCTAATAAATCGGGAGAAGATATTGGTTTCGAAAGACATCCATTGGCTTATTTAGTAGAAGCTGCAGATGATATTTGCTACACCATTATAGACTTTGAAGACGGAATTAATTTAGGTCTAGTTTCTGAAGATTTTGCTTTAGAATATTTGATTAATCTGGTAAAAGACAATATCGGGGTTTCTAAATACAAATCATTAACTACAAAAGAAGATCGTATTAGTTATTTACGAGCTTTGGCTATCGGAACTTTAATTAATGATGCGGTAAATGTTTTTGTTGAAAATGAAGAAGCAATTCTTGCAGGAAACTTTCCGTATGCTTTAACAGACAAAAGTAAATACAAAGCACAGATGAACGATATTATCAAACTAAGCGTTGATAAAATCTACCAAAGCCGTGAAGTGATTGAGAAAGAAATTGTGGGTTATCAAATTATTCAAACATTGCTGGATAAATTCATTACTGCATTCAATAATAAATGTGACGGAACAGCTTCAAACTATGATAAATTAATTTTGAAAATGCTGCCAGAGAAACATCATTTAGAGAAAACTAATTTATACGAACGTTTACTGCATATCTGTCACTACGTTTCGCTTCTTACAGATGGAAATGCTCTAGAATTGTACGAAACAATTCAAGGACAGAAAAAGCGTTAAATCGATTCGTTTGCAATAAAAAATGCCTCTTTCATGAATTTTGAAAGAGGCATTTTTTATAATTTTTATTTTATTTATTTGAAAGCGTAAACCAAACCAACTCCCAGAACTTGTCTTAACTGCATTCTAGGTCCGTCATTTACTTGAGTTGTTGCTCCTGTAGTTGGATCAACAACGTCTTTTTTCGTTTTAATATCGTCGTCATAAATTAAGTGGACTCCTATGTTTGCTTTTACATAAGCATTAACAACAAGATCAAGACGAGTGTCATAATCAATATCGACATTTCCGAATTTGTTCAAATAGTCGGTATATAAGCTTAATCTGTTTTCGTAAAAAACGTTTTTATAGATTTCGTTTTTCATATAAGCTGTAAAAAGTATACCAAATTCGGCTTTTACCTTTTGTCCATTTTCAATCAATATTTGCTGAGTAGGATCTAGCGGATCTGGTGCATAAACCGCTTTCTTAACCCCAAAAGAACCTTGGTCTGCAAGATATTGATCAAGTACTAAAGTGGTTTTTAATGTAATAGGAGAGAAGTAAAATACTCTATTTTTTTCTTTGTTTGAATTCTCTGCTCCCGCTCCCAGAAAGATATAAGCTGGTGCGAAAGGTTTAGAAATGGCAACATCACGGTTTGGGTAATTATAACCATCTGTAAATTGTGTGTTGAAATTTAATTTAGAAGAGTAATACCAGTCTGAAGCAGTATCTTTTCTAAAACCATAAGTTGAGTTGAACTGAAAGGCGTCATCTGTTTTTCTTAACTCGATTCCGTCTTGTTTATTTAAACCATATTTTACAATAAGCTCGTTTACCCATTTATGATTTTTCTTTGTGTAAGTTCTTCCAAATTCACCTTTAAATAAACCCGAAATAGAACTTGTTCCCCCCGCGCTCCAGTTTACAAAAGCAATTTCGGAAATGTCAAAACCAACCTGATTCTTTCTGCTCCAGTTGGACGGTGGTTTAGGTGCTTGATTCGGACTTAAAGTGGTTTGTATAATCTGGGCAAAGTTATTAGAAGTACACAAAAGCAATAATAGCAAAAGGGTAGAACGCAATAATTTCATTTAGGTAATTTTTTTTTTGGTGTCGCAAAATAATTATTTTGAACCATTAGAAAAAAGATTTATTAAACTTTTAACGTCAATTTTACACAATTGTTGCAGTTGATTTACCGTTCCATGCTCGATAAATTCGTCTGGAATACCTAAAATTTCAATAGAATTTTTGAAATTATTTGATGCTGCAAATTCTAAAATTGCGCTTCCAAAACCACCATTTTTAACCCCTTCTTCGATGGTAATAATACGTTCGAAAGTTGAAAAAATGGTTTTTAAAGCATTGATGTCTAGTGGTTTAATAAAACTAAAGTTGTAGTGGGCGATTTCGTTAGAATTGGTAGATTCTTTTATAGCCTCTATAACATTATTTCCAATTGTTCCGGCCGATAGCACAGCAACTTTCGTACCATCTTTCAAGCATTTTGCCTTGTTCCAATTTATTTTTTCGTAATGTCCGAAATTTTCTACTTCCCAATTTGGAAGGACTCCGCGGCCTCTTGGATATCGAATCGCAATCGGATGATCTATTCCCAATTGAACCGTATATAAAATGTTTTGAAGTTCAATTTCGTTCAGCGGAGCATAAATCACCATATTCGGAATTGAACGCAGATACGCGATGTCAAAAACACCATGATGCGTTGCGCCATCTTCGCCAACTAGGCCTGCACGATCTAGACAAAAAATTACAGGTAAATTTTGCAGTGCTACATCATGAATTACTTGATCGTAAGCACGCTGTAAAAATGTAGAGTAAATATTGCAATATACAATCATGCCTTGAGTTGCCATTCCTGCTGCGAGCGTTACGGCGTGCTGCTCGGCAATACCTACATCAAAAGCACGTTCTGGGAATTCGTCCATCATAAATTTTAATGAACTTCCAGAAGGCATTGCAGGTGTGATACCGATTATTTTTTCATTCTTTTTGGCTAAATCTAGAATAGTTAAACCAAAAACATCTTGATATTTTGGAGGAAGATTTTCTTCGGGTTTTAAATGTATTTCTCCGGTCGAAGCATCAAATTTTCCAGGAGCATGATATTTTACCTGATTCTCTTCGGCTTGCTGTAAACCTTTTCCTTTTGTAGTTACAATATGAAGGAATTTTGGCCCTTTTATCTTTTTAAGACGATTTAATTCTTTAATTAATTTAGGAAGATCATGACCGTCTATTGGCCCTGAATAATCAAAATTCAAAGATTTAATGATGTTATTCTGTCGTGGATTTTTACCGTTTTTAACCGAAGTAAGATATTTTTTCAAAGCACCAACACTTGGATCAATTCCGATCGCATTATCGTTTAGAATAACCAAAATATTAGCATCAGTAACTCCAGCGTGATTAAGACCTTCAAACGCCATTCCGCTTGCAATAGAAGCGTCTCCGATTACGGCAATATGTTCTTTATCAAAATCACCTTTTAATTTAGAAGCAATCGCCATTCCGAGTGCTGCAGAAATAGAAGTAGAAGAATGTCCAACACCAAAAGTATCGTAAACACTTTCGCTTCTTTTCGGAAAACCCGAAACTCCTCCAATTTGTCTATTAGTATGAAAAATTTCTCTTCTTTCGGTCAATATTTTATGTCCGTAAGCTTGGTGTCCAACATCCCAAACCAATAAATCATCAGGAGTATTAAAAACATAATGCAAAGCAATTGTAAGTTCTACAACGCCTAAACTAGCTCCCAAATGCCCTTCTTTTACAGAAACAATATCAATAATAAACTGACGAAGTTCTTGAGCAACTTGAGCAAGCTGTTCTTCTTTTAGAAGACGCAAATCGGCAGGATTGTATATGTTGGAAAGTAAATCGCTTTTCATTGTAAGGTAAAAAGCAAATTTACGGTTTTAAATTTAATTTTCCCCCAGAGTCTTATTTCAATAAAATAGGCACAGAATATTGCATTCTAACTTTTTTTCCATTCGATTCTCCAGGCTGCCATTTCGGACATAAACTTAAGACTCGGATAATTTCTTTTTGAAGTGGTTCTTCAACGGCTGGCGAACACTCAAGAAAAGAGACCGAACCGTTTTTTTCTACAGCAAATGCGAGAGTGAAATTGAGTTTCCAATAACTTACATCTTCTGGTTTTTTATATTCTTTCATAAAAAAGTTATGAAATTGTTCTATTCCGCCCGGAAACTCAGCATTTGTATTTGAAATAGGTTTTAGAGTTGAGGCAGAATCATCTTTTTTTACTTTGTCAGATTTTGAAGATTTGTTTTCATCAACTTCTTTAGTTGCTATTGGTGTCGTTTGTTTTAATTCAGTTTGCTCTGCTTTTGATAAATCTGGTGTTTGATTTAATTTTTTAGTGTTAATTGCAGTTGTATCCAAAACATCTGGTTTTGCTGTCAAAGTGTCTTTTACAGTTCCAATATTCTTAACTTCCTGTTGTTTATCTTCTTTGTTTTGGCAACCGAAAAAAGTAATAACCACAGACAGCATTGGCAAAAGCAATTTGTAGTTTGTCTGAGCAGTTATTTTATGTTTTCTCTCCATATTCTAATATCACGATTTAAAAGTAATAAAAAATAAGTTCTAAAATCCTATTTTTGCATCTATGGAAAATCCTTTTACTGACGAATATTTCATGAAGAAAGCTTTGCAGGAAGCAGAAGAAGCCTACTCAAAAGGCGAAATTCCTGTTGGAGCTGTAATTGTTGTGGCAGATAAAGTTATTGCAAGAAGTCATAATTTGACCGAATTACTAAATGATGTTACGGCTCATGCTGAAATGCAGTCTATTACCGCAGCAGCAAACTTTCTGGGCGGAAAATATTTAAAAGACTGTACGCTTTATGTAACTCTCGAACCTTGCCAAATGTGCGCAGGTGCTTTGTATTGGAGTCAGATTTCGAAAATTGTTTTTGGCGCACGCGACGAACAGCGCGGATTTATTAATATGGGAACTAAACTTCACCCAAAAACGACTGTAGTTTCTGGCGTAATGGCGAATGAAGCTGCGGATTTGATGAAGCGTTTTTTTCTAGAAAGAAGAAAGAATTAATTTTTTATTGAAGAATATTTCTTACAATTATGTTGGTTTAGTATTTTTGCTAAACTAAAGATTAATGAGATGGAAATTACAGGAAACGATTATGTAATATATTCTTCAGTAAGTATTTATTCAATTGAAAACTACTTTGTCAAGAAATTAAAGGAAAAATGGAAAAATCCTATAATTGAAATTGAGACAACAAGTAATAGGATTGAATATTATTTTTCAAGGGACGAAGAAATGGAAATGTTTTCTAATGAAAATGCATTCTCCTTGGATAAATATGGAGAAGGGATTTTTTTATTAATAGCAAATAAAATTTCGCCATTAAATAGTAAGGCAATTATTATTGAAGAAAATCGAGATGAAAAAATTAAGATTGATCCTTATGAAACTTTTTTATTGTTTAATGAGGTTTGGAGATATACACTTGTTTTGCCTGAAAATTTAAATGAAAGTAAGTTTTCAGCAGATATTCATAGCAATTTAATTTCGGCTATTAATTTCTCATTAAAATCTTAAATGCAATAAGTTTCTTATGAAAACAAACGCCCTAGCCCAGATAGAAGCGGCATCCTTTTTCCTGCTTCTTTAGCAGGGAAAAGATATAGCGGATAGCTGGAATTTGCTCCTAATCAATATTACAATGCGTTGTAAGGTTGAACAAAAGTTAAATAATCATTATTAGAGAATTTTCCTCTTAAAGATTCGGAAAATATTTTACTTTTATACTAGTTTATTAACCAATAACTCTAATTAAAAGTGAAGGCAAAAGGATTATTTCTCGTATTTTCTGTGTTTTTTATTTTTCAATCTTGTGGCAGAAAATCGGCTGCAGATTTCAATTCCGATTTTTCATTATTCAAAGATTACATTACCAGTTTTACAGGTGGTATCGTTTCTGCAGATTCTGATATTCGTGTGGTTTTGGCTTTTGATAAAAACGATTGGAAACCAAATCAGGAATTAGATGATGATTTGTTTGATATTTCGCCAAGTGTTCACGGAAAAGTTATAGCGCTTTCAACAAATACTTTAGCTTTTATTCCTGAAAAAAAACTCAAAATGGGAACAGAATATCAGGTTACTTTAAACTTAGATAAACTGACTGCAATTCCAAAAGAGAAAGAAAAAGAACTTTCGAAATTCAATTTTACAGTTAAAACGGTTAAGCAAGATTTTACCATAAATACTGGAGATATTCAATCTTACAGTAAAGAATACCAATATTTGAACTGCGTTTTGAAAACAGCAGATAATATTGATTTGGAAACGGCTCAAAAACTTGTTGAGGCCAAACATAATGGAAATAATCTTAAAATTAAGTTTGAGAAAACAAACGGACCTGCAAAAGAGTTCCGTTTTATAATTGACAGTATTCAGCGTCAATCAGAAGCTTCAAATCTGGAAATTATTTATGATGGGAATGATTTTGATATTGACCAGAAAGGGCAAATCGATTTTCCGATTACAAGTATCAACGAATTTAAAGTTATCAAAGTTGAAGTTCCAGACGGAAACAACCAGCAGGTATTAATTAATTTCTCTGAACCATTAGAAAAAGGTCAGGATTTCGCAGGATTGGTTTCGATTCAAAACACCAATAATCTGAAATTTTCTACACAAGGAAATTTACTTAAAGTATATTTTTCCAATCAAAATGCGCCTAAAAAAGCAGAACCAGTTACTGTTGTTGCAGAAGAACCAGCTGCAGTCGCTGTAGATTCGGCTTCCGTTGTGGTTGATTCAGCAGCAGTTGCAGTAGATTCTGCCGCTGCAGTTGTAGAAGAAGCTGTTGAATATGTGCCAGACGAAGAACCAGAACAGGTTGTAACGGGCGAATTATTATTAGAAGTTTTTCAGGGAATAGAAAGTCAGTACGGTAAAAAACTAGAAAACAATTACAGCGAAAAAATCTCTTTTGATCAGATAAAACCAAACCTTCGTTTTATTAAAAACGGAACGATTCTGCCAAGTTCAAACAATTTAAAATTGAATTTTGAGGCAGTAAACCTGAGTGCAGTTGATGTGAAAGTGTATAAGATTTACAAAAATAATATTCTGCAGTTTCTTCAATACAACGAACTGAATGGCGGACAGAATCTCAAAAAAGTAGCACAGCCAATTGCCAAAACCACTTTAAATTTAAGGGAAAGCACGCTTGTAAATCTGGCAAAATGGAATACGTATGCTTTAGATTTATCTAAAATTATCAAACCAGAACCAGGAGCAATTTACAGAGTTGAGTTTGTTTATAAAAAGAAATATTCGCTTTATAAATGCGAAACATCAGAAGGAAATGACGATGAAACAGAGGAAGAAGAAGTTGATGAAAATGATGTAAACTACAGCGGAAACTCTTACGACGATTATTACTATTATGATGATTACGACTGGAGAGAAAGTCAGGATCCTTGTACAGGTTCTTATTTCTACAATGCTAGAATTGCGACTAATATTTTAGCATCAGATTTAGGAGTTATTGCTAAAAGAGGTGAAAATAAATCGTATTTATTTGCTGTAAACAATATCGTTACAACCGAACCAGTTTCAAACGCAAGGGTAGATTTATACAATTTCCAACAGCAAAAAATAGCAACAGAAGCAACAAGCAGTGAAGGAATTGCATCTTTCCAATTGGATAAATTCGCCTATTTTGCAATTGTTACTTTGGGTGATCAATCTACTTACGTGAAGTTGGACGACGGACTTTCATTGTCTGTTAGTAATTTTGATGTTGCCGGAGAGACTTTACAAAAAGGTTTAAAAGGATTTATTTACGGAGAAAGAGGTGTTTGGCGCCCTGGAGATAATTTGTATCTGTCATTTATTTTAAATGATGCAGCTAATAAACTTCCGAAATCGCATCCAATTAAATTCAGATTAAATGATCCGAATGGAAAGACGGTTTATCAGACCGTTCAAAAAACAAATGATTTAAATCATTATGCTTTTATAGTACCAACAAACCAAGATGCACCAACTGGAAACTGGGAAGCAATGGTGAGCGTTGGAGGTGCTAAATTCTATAAGAGCATTAAGATTGAAACCATCAAACCAAATCGTTTAAAAATTAAGAATACGTTTAGCAGAAAAACACTTTCGGCTTCCTATCCAAATACAGACAATCTAGAAGTAACATGGCTTCATGGTGCAATTGCTAAGAATTTGAATGTAGAAATGCAGGCTAAATTCTCTCAGCAAGCCACAACTTTCAAAGGATATGAAAAATATACTTTTGATGATTTGGCGCGTCAGTTTAGTACAGAAGAAATCAATGTTTTCTCTGGGAAATTGAATGAAAGTGGAAAAGCTTCGGTAAATATTCAGCCAAGATTGCAAGGTCAGGCACCTGGAATGTTGCGTGCATCATTCATTACAAAAGTGTATGAAGAAGGAGGAGATTTTAGTACAGATGTAATGTCAACAACTTATTCTCCGTACAAAACATACGTTGGAGTTAAAACGCCAGAGCTGAACAAATATAGCATGCTTGAAACGAGAACAAACAATCGTTTTGATGTTGTAACGGTTGATGAAAACGGAAGGCCAAAATCAGTTCGTAATCTCGAAGTAAGAGTTTATAAAGTAGATTGGAGATGGTGGTGGGATTCTTCGAGTGATAATTTATCAAATTATAACTCGTCGAACGCAACGACTTCATATAAAACCTTTGTCATCAATACTGATTCAAGCGGAAAAGGAAGTTTCCAATTTGCTTTGACAGACGAAGAATGGGGACGTTATTTAATTCGTGTTGAAGATGGCGAGAGCGGACATGCATCTTCTTTAACCGTAAATATCGACTGGCCAATCTGGTCTGGAAAAACACGAAACAGAGACGCTTCAACAGCCAATATGTTAGTATTTTCTACCGATAAAAAGAATTATGCTGTCGGAGAAAAAGCACAAATTTCTTTCCCTTCAAGTGAAGGCGGACGTGCATTGATTTCTATCGAAAACGGATCAAGAGTCGTGCAGACTATTTGGGCTGAAACTAAAAACGGAGAAACAAAAGTTGAAGTTCCGATTACAGGAGCAATGGCGCCAAACGTATATTTCAATATCACGTTGTTGCAACCTCATGCTTCGACCAAAAACGATTCGCCAATTCGTATGTACGGAATTGTGCCAATTGAAGTGGTTGATAAAAATACTATTTTGGCACCAACTCTGAATATGCCAGATGTTTTAAGACCAGAACAGCCGTTTACAGTAAAAGTAGGCGAGAAGTCTGGTAAAGAAATGACGTATACAATTGCGGTTGTAGATGAAGGTCTTTTGGATTTAACTCGTTTTAAAACGCCAAATGCATGGGATAGTTTCTATGTTCGTGAAGCATTAGGTGTAAAAACATGGGACGTTTACGATGATGTAATTGGCGCTTACGGCGGAAAAATAAACCAGATTTTCAGTATTGGTGGTGACCAGGATTTAGGAGGCGGAAAAGCTAAAAAAGCCAATCGTTTTAAACCTGTGGTATTGTATTATGGACCATTTAAATTAGGAAAAGGAGAAACAAAATCGCACCAGTTAAAGTTGCCGAAATATATCGGTTCAGTTCGAACAATGGTTGTGGCTGGAGACGCAAATACAAGCGCTTACGGAAGTGTTGAAAAAGCAACTCAGGTTAAAAGTCCGTTGATGGTGTTAGCTTCGTTGCCAAGAAAAATTTCTCCATCAGAAAAAGTAACATTACCAGTAACTGTTTTTGCAACTGAAAATAAAATCAAAAATGTTTCGATTCAGGTAAAAACCAGCAACGGATTGAAAGTTATGGGAAGTGCGGTTCAAAAACTAAATTTTGCACAGCCTGATGAAAAAATGGCGTATTTTAATTTGGTTGTAGGATCCGCAACTGGAATTGCAAAAGTTCAAGTAATTGCGACATCTGGAAGCGAGAAATCAACTTATGATGTTGAGATCGATATGACGAATCCAAATCCGGTTACGAGCACTTTTACAGATGTTGTTTTAACGCCAAACAGTACAAAAACTATTTCTTGGAAAACATTTGGAATCGCTGGAAGCAATAAAGCAAGATTGGAAGTTTCGTCAATGCCGTCAATGAATTTGAATGGAAGATTACAATTCTTAATTCAATATCCGCATGGTTGCGTGGAACAGACAACTTCGTCAGTATTCCCGCAATTATATTTAGGCGATGTTGCTGATATTGATGCGAAACGTAAAGATTTAATTCAAAAAAATATTGCAGCTGGAATTCAGAGATTAGGTAATTTCCAATTATCAAATGGTGGAATGCCTTATTGGCAAGGAAATGCAATTGCAGACGATTGGGGAACTTCTTACGCGGGACATTTCTTAATGGAAGCAGAGAAAAAAGGATATGTGCTGCCAATAAACTTCAAATCAAAATGGTTATCATATCAACAAAAAGAGGCAAAACAATGGCGTTTTGAACCTAAATATGGAAATGATCTAGCTCAGGCTTATAGATTGTACACTTTAGCTTTAGCTGGAAATGCCGATTTATCATCAATGAACAGATTGCGTGAAACAAAAGGGATTTCAAATGAAAGTATGCTTCGTCTGGCTGCAGCTTATGTTTTAGCAGGTCAAAAATCGGCTGGACAAAGTTTATTCTTGAAAACCAGCATTGATGGAAGTTCAGACGGATATAGTTATTACTATTATGGTTCAAGCGAAAGAAACAGAGCAATGGCTTTAGAAACGATGCTTTTATTAGATCAAAAACAAAAGGCGTTTGTAACAGCAACGAAATTGGCTAAAGAAATGTCGGCTAATCAATGGATGAGTACGCAGACAACTGCTTACTGTCTATACGCAATGTCGAAATTTGCAGTAAGCAATGGTCCAAAAGGAATTAATATTCAGTTTAGTAAAAACGGAAAAGGAGAGACCATAAACACAGGTAAATCGGTTGCAGATCGCAGTTTGTCTGTTGCTTCGGGGGCAAACAGTATTACGTTGAAAAACAATAAAGCTAATACGGTTTATGTTCGTGTATTAAACACAGGAATTCTGCCAATCGGACAAGAAAATGCTGTTCAGAGTGATGTTACGGCTTCTATTGTCTTTAAAAACAGAAAAGGAAGCGTAATTAATGTTTCAAGAATCAATCAAGGAACTGAATTTGTTGCTGAGGTTACAATTAAAAACCAAAGAGGAGAAAGCATTCAAAACGTAGCATTATCGCAGATTCTGCCTTCAGGATTCGAAATTGTAAATACTCGTTTCACAGATTATGGAGACGCTGTAAACAATATTGCAGATTATATTGACATTCGTGATGACAGAACAAATTTCTATTTCGGAATGAAAGCCAGAGAAACCAAAGTTTTCAGAATTCTGCTAAATGCATCTTATTTAGGAAATTATTATTTACCTGGACTACAATGTGAAGCAATGTATGATAATACTTTCCTAGCCAGAACAAAAGGATTCTGGGTTGAGGTTGTGAAATAATTTTTTTAGCCACAGATTGTATGGATTAAAAGGATTTTTAAAAATCTGTGCGAATCATTTTAATCTGTGGCAAAAAAAATCTTTGTGATAAAAGGCCTCCCGCAGATTTTGCAGATCAAGCAGATAAAATAAAATCTGCCAAATCTGCGAGAGAAAAACTTTGTGTCCCGATAGTTATCGGGATTGCGAATAACTTAGCGTCTTTGCGGTTAAAAAAATAAGCATTGAAAAATAAATTAAAAGCGTTTTTCCAACGCATTCTAAACTGGATAAAAAGAAACAAAATAAAATCAGCAATTGCATTTCTGCTTTTGCTGATTTACTATTTTTCAATACCTCGCACTTTATTCAAAGAACCTTATTCAACAGTTATAGAAAGTAAAGAAGGGGAACTTCTTGGCGCTAAAATCGCACGCGACGGACAGTGGCGTTTTCCTGCGCAAGATAGCGTTCCGGATAAATTCAAGAAATGTATCGTTTATTTTGAAGATGAATACTTCTATAAACATCCCGGCTTCAATCCCGGTGCGATGATAAATGCTTTTAAGCAAAATAGAAAAGTAGGTAAGGTTGTTCGAGGTGGAAGTACATTAACACAACAAGTTATTCGATTATCGAGAAAAGGAAAAAACAGAACCTATTTCGAAAAAATCATTGAAATTATTCTCGCTACAAGATTAGAACTTGGATATTCTAAAAATGAAATTCTGGAAATGTACGCCGCACACGCGCCATTTGGAGGTAATGTTGTGGGATTAGAAATGGCTTCTTGGCGTTATTTCGGAGTGCAATCCAATCAATTATCATGGGCAGAAAATGCAGTTTTAGCTGTTTTGCCCAATGCGCCTAGTTTGATTTATCCGGGAAAAAACCAAATTAAATTATTAAATAAAAGAAATCGACTTTTATTAAAACTGCATCAGGAAGGCATTATCGACAAGCAGACGTACGAACTTTCGATAGAAGAACCTCTGCCTCAAAAGCCATATGATCTTCCTCAAATTGCACCTCATTTGTTGCAGAGAGTTGCTAAAAACGAAGAAGGAACAAGAGTAAAAACTACTATTGATTATGCTTTGCAAAATCGTGTCAATCAAATTGCTAGGTATTATTACAATCAATACAAGCAGAATGAAGTACATAATCTGGCAATTTTGGTAATCGATGTTCAGAATAGAAATGTAATAAGTTATGTGGGAAATTCTCCAACAGATTCAGATCATCAAAAAGATGTTGATATTATTGATGCACCAAGAAGTACAGGAAGTATCTTAAAACCACTTTTATATGGCGCAATGCTCGATGATGGTGAATTATTGCCTAATACTTTAGTAGCTGATATTCCAACGCAGATTTCTGGATATACGCCTCAAAATTTCAATTTAACATTTGATGGCGCTGTGCCTGCGCATCGCGCATTATCTCGTTCGTTGAATATTCCTTCGGTTTTAATGCTTCAGGAATTTACAGTAAACAAGTTTTACGAAGAGCTTCAAAAATTCAAACTAAAGAATATTAATAAAACACCCGATCATTACGGTTTGTCGCTTATTTTAGGAGGAGCAGAAAGTAATTTGTGGGATTTATGCCGAACGTACGCGAATCTTTCATCTACGATCAATTATTACACTAAAAATAAAGGGCAATATAGAACCAACGAGTTTACAGAACTCAATTACAAAAACGATTTTAAGCCTGATTTTGGCTCTGAAACCGATCAAAAGAATATCTTGGGCGCAGGATCAATTTGGTTAACCTACAACGCAATGGAAGAGGTTAATAGGCCCGAAGGTGACGAAGCTTGGAAATTTTATGACAGTTCGCTTAAAATTGCTTGGAAAACAGGAACAAGTTTCGGAAATCGAGATGCATGGGCAATTGGAACAAATTCAAGATATGTAGTTGGAATTTGGGTTGGAAATGCAACTGGAGAAGGAAGGCCGACTTTGACAGGAGTAACCAGTGCAGCACCAATTTTATTTGATGTTTTTAATTTACTGCCAAGACAAAGATGGTTTGACACGCCTTATAACGATTTGGCTGAAGTTGAGGTTTGTCGTTTAAGCGGTTATTTGGCTAAAGACAACTGCCCGAAAATTAAGCAATGGGTTACTAAAAAAGGTAAATCGACCAAAGTTTGTCCGTATCACAGAACAATTCATTTAGATAAAACAGAACAGTTTCAGGTAAACAGCAGTTGTGAAAGTATCGATAATATTGTCACTAAAAATTGGTTTGTATTGCCACCAGTTATGGCGTGGTATTACAAAAGCCAGCATATTGAATATTTGCCATTGCCACCATTTAAAGAAGGTTGCGAGGGAACGCAAACCACAACAATGGATTTTATTTACCCAAAAGCCAATAGTAAAATCTATTTGACAAAGGATTTTAATAGCAATGTGCAGCCCGTAATTTTGAAAGTAGCGTATTCTGAAAGAGATAAAGAGTTATTTTGGTATGTAGATGATGTTTATAAAGCGACCACAAAAACCTTTCATGAACTGCCAATTACTCCGACAACAGGAGTGCATTATATCACAGTTGTAGATGCTTCTGGAAATGAAATTAGAAGAAAAATTGAAATTGTAAGGGAATAGGTTATTGTATGATATTAAGTTTGGTGTACGCACCTTTATTTTTGGTAAATCGAAATGAGATTGAAGCGGTAAATCCTTCATAAGTTGGAATCTTTTCTTTGTTGTATGGAAATGAATATCCTAAGCCTAAATCTATCATATTAAATGCAGTTAAACCGCCTATTGCATAAGCATTTTTAGAAGAACTGCCTGTTTTTACAAATAGAAGATATTCTGTATTGTATGATAAATGTACATCAGGAAGACCATAATAGTTGCCGTTATAGCTATTTGTAATTCCGTATCCAGCACCTAAAAAGAGCTTGTTTTTATCTTTGCAATCTAGGCAAAATTCAAGACCGCCTGTAAAAAGACTTTTATCAGCAATCGAGTAATTTACATATAAAATTGGCCATTGAGGAATTGTCGATTCAGATTTTGTGTTTTGAGCATTTGCTCTAAAAGAAAATAGTAGAAGTGCTAAGCAGTAAATAATTAACTTCCCTGATAATTTGTTAGGGGTAAAAGCCATATCAAAGTTTTAAATGTCCATTTATATATTTTAAATATATATAATTAACGGCTTATCTGAAATATATTTTTCATCCTTATAATCAATGACTAAAATTAACGGTAAAAAAAAAGGCACAAAAAAACCGCCAGTCTTTCGAAAGGCGGTTTTTTGTTTTTTTATTCTGTAATAACATTTCCCTTTTTATCGTAGAAATGGTATTCTAAATACGTGTAAGCGTCACGAGGTATGATTTTCACCCATTTCTTATGTTCAAAAAACCATTTTGAACGTAATGATGGAAAACCTTTACTGAGGTATGCAGCCACAAACGGATGTGTGTTAAGCACAACCTTGTTGTGGGTTTTTAAAAGTCTTTCTAAATCAGCGGTGATCTTATCAATGATTAAAATTGGAGCTTCAATTTCACCAT
>Ga0308157_10001465_pt1 | contig 48284 bp, 62 predicted proteins | sample PhyBR1_FD_201035 | JGI IMG/M metagenome (GOLD analysis project Ga0308157, IMG submission 201035) | Phyllosphere microbial communities from UC Gill Tract Community Farm, Albany, California, United States - DLSLB.R1 | ecosystem: Host-associated > Plants > Phyllosphere > Unclassified | place: USA... | reverse complement strand
AACCACTGCGGCTAGCTCAGCAACCATCGGTAGGAAGCGGACGCCCCAATGGCCTATCCGCCACCAGGCCTTGCCTGCAAGGGGCTTTCGCGGCATATCCTCGCTCGCTGCGCTCCCTGCGGTATTCCACGGTCCCCTTGCACGCGGCCTGGCTCTGGATAGTCCGGGCTTACCGCGTCCTACCGAAGGCTGCCGAGCAGATCCACTCAGCAGTGGCGCGCTTCCATTCCCAAAGAGCAAGGCTGCATCCGCTTCGCGGCTGCTGCTTTGAAAAGCGTTTGTTTCCCGCGCCCCACACTCGGCATTAAAGCAGATCGGCAAGAGCGCCTGCGGTCAAGCGCTCAATGCCATGCCAATCGATTAGAGGGAGTGGGCCAGGTCGTTCACGCCGGTTACAGCGAACCAAAGGCCGATACCCAAAGCAAGCGCCGTATACAAGGGCAACCGCTTGTGTTTGTCCGTGTAGCCATCGCTGAACCTGTTCTGCTTCGGGGTGATGATATAGAAGAACCCTTGAATGGCCTTGGGCAGGAGGATCAGGAATGCAAAACCCTTTAGGCTCAGTTCAGCGTTATCGGTCCAGGGGAATCGGGCCAGCCAATATGCGCAGCCAATCCACAGGAGCCAGCCCCAGACGAAAAGCGCCTTGGTTTGGTTCGGGGAAATAGTCTTTTCCATGTCAGCCTCGCTTGTCCGGGCGACCTTCATTCCAGGTCATCCAGTAAAAAATGACGATGCCGACAACGGCGCCGAATGGGCCAATGCGCTCAGCCCAGGTAATCGGAAGCAGGGTAGGGAGGGCCAGTTTCAGGCCGATCACAATCATGGTTGCAACGATCCACCCAAACCCGGCTGCAACGGGGGTGAGCAAAATGCGTTTGACGATCAGGTCCGTGTTCATAAGTACCCCCTTTTATCCGATTAGTGTGGCGATGAGGTCTATCACTTTCGAATCACGCACCATCACCCACGCGAATACAGCCAAGGTCAGCAGTCCGTATATCCACCGGCGTTGTTGATCGGGGCTGACTTCGGCGCCGCTCTCCGGCCATATCGGCGGGATATCACCCTGGAGGAATTTGGGGAAAAGGCCCATCAACGCGAACCAGGCCCAATCGAAGCCAGCAGGCCCAGCGTAGGGCGACTTGGTGGCGATCCAAGCAGCTAGGCCGAGCCACGCGGCCCATGCGCATGCGCGTTTGACCCCCCTCTTTTTCGACGTTAAAGCGATCATGTAACCTCCTTGTTCACAACGATTAGTGTACCGGCTCAACGTGCTTGCGGGTCGTAAGATCCAGGCCAACGGCACGCATTACGGCCAGCAGGGTTTTCAAAGTCGGGTTGCCCTTGTCCGAGAACGACCGGTAGAGGTGTTCGCGGGAAAGGCCAGATTCATTGGCAAGGGCGGTCATCCCTTTGGCGCGGGCTACGACACCCAGGCATTTTGCGATATAGGCCGCATCGCCCGTTTCGAATGCGTCCTCCATGAATACCGCGATGGACTCCGCATCAGTCAACGCATCAGCGGGGTCGTAGTCGTAAAATTGTTCTTTCATTCATCGTCACTCCACTGGCTGGCCAACGCTTTAGCGGTTTCGATATCCCGCGCTTGGCTGCTCTTGTCCCCACCACACAGCAACAGGACCAGCTGGTTACCGCGCTGCTGAAAATAGACCCGGTAGCCGGGGCCGTGATGGATGCGCAGTTCGCTGATCCCCTGGCCCACTGGTTGAACGTCCCCAAGCAGACCATTTGCAACGCGGAAGACTCGCGCAGCGATGATGGCTTTGGCCTGCTTGTCTCGCAGCTTGCGTTCCCAGTTCCTGTACGTGGCGGTTTGTTTAATTGTCTTCATGGGTTCAATTGTAGCTTATAAATCACGGCTAGGCAAGATTCTCGCACGCGAGAAAGTCAATTAATAGTAAATATAGTATTGACCAAGAATTGACGCAAGGGGCAATTTTTGGGATACTAAACCCATCGAAGCAATCCCGCCTCGACAGCCCGGATTAAGCGGCGGCAACCGCTCCGGGCACACTGCGAAGGAGTCTGAACCATGTCTATTTTCAAAGAGTTGGCATTACCTACTACGCTGGACGATCTGCTAACTGCCCGCGAGGAAGCGCTGCGCCTGATCGCCGATGCGCGCCGCACGCTTGATATGGCCGAGGAAGTTCTAGCGCCTCATGGTCGTCTTCTGATGCCTCACGCCGCGAAAATCAGGGATGACCAGGACACGGTGCGCCGTGAACTGGACACCTCCCTATGGCGCCGGGCGTTCGATATGACAGGCTTTAAGCAGCTGATGGATGCCGAGGCCGTCGCGGAGTTTGAGAAAAGCCTTTGCCCATCCCCGCCTGAATTCACCGCGTCGACGATCACCGCGACGTTCATCGACTTGCGGATAAACGCCGAATCAATGTTCCAGCGTGGGGTTTTCAATGTGTTCCGGTATCTCTCCGACGACTACCGCACCAACGCAAAAGAGCCGTTTCGCATCGGCCAGAAAGTGATCATGGAAGGGATGGTCGAACCTTCGTTCAAAAGTGGACTTTGCATCCGGTACGGTTCATGGGCCAAGGACAAGCTCAATGACCTTGATCGGGTATTCCAGACGCTCGATGGCAAGCCCTTCCAGGCTCACGCATTGACCTCAGCTATGGATGCAGCCTTTCAGGCTGGGGAAGTGTTCGAGAACGAGAACTACCGGGCCAAGGCGTTCAAGAAGGGCACCCTCCACCTGGAGTTTCTGCGCCTGGATCTGCTGGACAAAGTGAATGAGCAGATTGCTGAATATTACGCCGGCAACGTCCTGCCAGACGCCCGCGCAGCGTAGTAAAAAAAGGTCACTATCAGTCAATTTAGAGTTGACTGATAGTTGACTTGGTTGGGTTCCTTTGCGATACTTACCCCGTCGAAGCAATTCCGCTTCGACAGCCTGGAACCAGCGGCGGCAACCGCGCCGGGCACACTGCGAAGGAGTTTCCATGAGCGCCTATATCCTGAATCGTTTTCACATCTCCGCCATCCTCATGTTCACCTGCAACGGCAAGCCGGATGCAACCACCTACCAGCTCCTTGCCGATAAAGGCCAGCAGCTGCTTGACGAAAACATCCGGTCCGTACGCACGCGCTACCCTCGCGAAACGTTCAAGGGCGAGCTGTTCGGCCTGGATGAAACTGTCCCCAAGCCTACCCCGCTCGAAGCCCTCAAGCTCATCCAGTGTCTGGAATATCAGTCCAATCAAAACCCCGACTATTACGCGACCCAGGCATTTCGCACCCTGCATGAAATTCGCCGCGTAGCGCAGTCCAAGCTGCCGGGCTGGGATCAGGCGAGTTGGGATCTGGTCTGATGGCCGCGAATGCCCAGCAGGTAGCGCCGCCCATGTGGCGCTACTCCCTGCGCTGGTGCCTGCCTCACTTGCCATGCCCCGGTGACTTCGAGCTGCTGGTGATCGAGGCGCCGGCAGGGCAGAAGCTTCCTGATGAAATGCGCAAGGCGTGGGAGGCCCGGCCCGAGGGGTATGGGGTCTGTCTCGACTTTCCCGCCTCTAAGGCGGTCAAGCGCTGGAGCGCCGAGGCAAAAGGCAAGGTCAGGCGCAAGAACCTGGAGCGCCGGGTTGAAAAGCAGGCTCCGCTGTTTGCGGATGAGCTGATAGCCCGTGAACTGGCCCAGCGTCCCGCCTATTTCGAAGGCAAGTAATCTAAAAAGCCGGTACATGCGGCGGCAACCGCTCCGGCACAGCGAAGGAGAATCCCGCAATGACTACATACCGTGTTGTATGGGCCGTTGATATCAACGTTGACGGCGATCATCGAGCAGCCGCAGAGGCGTGCGCACGCCACTACTTCCAGCCGCGAATTGCAAACGGCGATCCCGACTGCGCATGCGTGTTCGAGGTGACAGGACCAGACAACAAGACCGCCGAGGTAGACCTGGTGCCGAGCTTGTGCGATCTCATTGGTGACGACACCGAGTAAACGCAACCCAACAGTGCCCGGATCCAGCGGCGGCAACCGCTCCGGGCACTTGCGAAGGAGTACGCATGAACGCGATCAGCCGCGGCTGCCCCTCGGGCGGCGCTCACCCCGTTTTATCCCTCGCCCAGGCCGAGGCCCTGCGCGCTGCGCTGGCCGGTCGGCTGCTGGCCGTGTGTTTCGGATCGGGCGTGGATTCCACGGCCATGCTCGTAGCCCTGCACGCGGCAGGGCTGCGCCCGGATATCATCACCTTTGCCGACACCGGCGCGGAGAAACCCGAGACGTTGGCCCACATTGAGGCGATGGATTCCGTGCTGCGTGCTTGGGGCTGGCCGTCCGTTAGCGTGTGCCGGAAGAAACCGAAGCCCACCACCGGATACCAGGATCTGTACGGCAACTGCATGGCCAACGAGACATTGCCTAGCCTGGCCTTTGGCATGAAATCTTGTTCGGTGAAGTGGAAGCAGGTTCCCCAGGATCAGTTTCTCATGGGCGCCCGTTCTGGCCCGAACGCCAGGCCACCGCATCCTGTGTGGGAACGCGCCAAGGTGACGGGGCAACGCATCGTCAAGCTGATCGGATACGACTGCGGCAAAGCAGATCTGCGCCGTTCCAAAGCGCTCAAGCCTGCGGACGCTTACTTCGATTATGTCTACCCGTTGCAGCTGGTGCGCTGGACTCGCCGCGATTGTGTGCGTGCGATCACTCAGGCGCTCGGCGCGGACCTGGTGCCGATCAAATCCGCCTGCTTTTTCTGCCCAGCTTCCAAGCACTGGGAACTGTATTGGCTTGCAGCGAATCACCCCGAGCTGCTGGAACGGGCGCTGTTGCTTGAGCGCAACGCCCTCACTGGCAAACACAGCCGGTTTGACGCAGTACAGTTTGGCGCCTCATGGGAAGACCTAGTGCGAAACGCCGATGGCTTCCCCAGCACGACGACAACGGTAGGGCTAGGGCGTAGCTTTGCCTGGAACCAGTGGGCAAGGGTTAATGACGTTGTAGACGACGAATTCAATGTCAAGCGGACCCCTGTCGATCGGGCGCGGTTTGCGAGGCTGTCCGATACCCTACGAGATCCTGATAACGCCCTGGACTCCCGTACACCAGGTATACCCGTTGTCGACGTTACCGTCGAGCAGCTGGAGTTATGGCAATAATCAATATTTAATCAATTCAGAGTTGACTAATAGTTGACAGGAGTTTGACCTTTTGCGATACTGAACCTGTCGACGCAATCCCGCTTCGACAGCCTGGAACCAGCGGCGGCAACCGCTCCGGGCACATTGCGAAGGAGATTCAAACAATGGCTATCGAAACCCACCTGTTCTATTTCAGCTCAGCCACGCAGCTGCGCGACTTCTCCGGCTTCACCGTCGAGCCGTCCCACCAAGCCCGCCCAGGGCAAGAACCCTCCACCGTCACCATGTACATGGTCGTCGCTCAGCGCTCCGGCATCGGCCAGCGCGAAGTCATCGCAGAGTTCCCGCTGGAACTGCATGCCGAGATTTTCCGCGACATGGCCGAGGCGACAGCCCGCGCCCTCTGACACAGCCCCGCCCGGACCTTGCGTCCGGGCATTCGTGACGGACGACGATCATGCTTACAAAGTATGTGCTCAAGCACTTTCATTTCTGCTGCGGGCTTGGCGGCGGTGCCAAGGGCTTCAACCAAAACAAGGAGGTGGTCGGCCACCTGCAGGCGGATTGGCGCTGCATTGGCGGCGTCGATGTTGACGCCGGCGCGCTGCGCGACTTCGCCCGACTGGCTGGCGTGGCGGGCACCCAAATGGACCTGTTCACCCGTGAGCAGTACACCGCGTTCCATGGCAAGGAGCCGCCCGCCGACTGGCAGGAGGCTACCCCGGCTGATATTCGCCGCGCTGCGGGCTTTCAGGATCCTGATGTGGTGTTCATCAGCAGCCCATGCAAAGGCGCCTCGGGCCTGTTGTCCGAGGCGTTGAGCCTAACCCCCAAGTACCAGGCCCTCAATGAACTGACGTTGCGCTGCGTGTGGCTCATGTGCGAGGCCTGGCAGCACAACCCGCCCGGCCTGATCGTGTTCGAGAACGTGCCGCGCCTGGCCACCCGTGGCCGCCACCTGCTCGATCAGATCGTCCAGGTGCTGAACTTCTTTGGCTATGCCGTGAGCGAGACAACCCACGACTGCGGGGAGCTGGGCGGCCTGGCCCAAAGCCGCAAGCGCTTTCTGCTGGTGGCCCGGCACGTAGAGAAAGTGCCACCGTTCTTGTACGAGCCGGAAAAGAAATCCCTCCAATCGGTCGGTGCTGTCCTTGGCCGCATGCCGCTGCCTGGGGATATCGAGCGCGCTGGCCCAATGCATCGGGTTCCAGCGCTGCAATGGAAAACGTGGGTTCGCCTTGCCCTGGTCGAGGCAGGTAAGGACTGGCGCAGCCTGGATCAGTTGGCCATCGAGGACGGTTATCTGCGCGACTTCGTGATAGTGCCCGAGGCGTTCTCGGGATATCTAGGCGTGCGTAGCTGGGGTGATTCAATGGGCACCGTTGCCGGCCAAACAGGGCCAACCAATGGCGCATTTTCGGTTGCAGATCCGCGCAGCCCGGCACACGCCGCGCAGTACCAGCAATATGGCGTACGGCGCTGGGAGGACTCGAGCGGAGCAATCATCGGCATCAAGTCGCCAGGGCAGGGCACGTTCAGCGTGGCCGATCCGCGTGGAGCAGCTGGTGGACACGGGAAATACAGCGTCACCCGCTGGGATGGCTCGGCACGCACCGTCATTGCCGGCAGCACGACGGGGCAGGGCGCGTTTGCCGTACAGGATCCGCGCCCAGGCTTGCGCCGCGTGAAAGGCGATGCCTACCTCACCGGGGGTCACTATGGCGTCGTGCCGTGGGAAGGCCTGGCCGGGGCAGTATCCGCCAGTGCGCGCCTGGACAATGGCCGCTGGAGCGTTGCCGATCCGCGCATGCCAGCCGCCAATGATCGATTGACCTGCGTGATTCGAAGCCTCGACGGCACCTGGCACCGCCCATTCACCACGCTGGAAATGGCGGCGCTGCAAAGCCTGGTTGACCCGGAAGAAATGCTTGAGCTGGACGGTTTGAGCGACCAGGCGTGGCGCGAGCGGATCGGTAATGCGGTACCACCGAAAGCCGCTGAGGCAATCGCCGGTGTAATGGCCCAAACCCTCCTGCTGGCCAAGCAGGGTGAAACCTTCCTGCTCAGTCATATGCCGGTATGGGTTCGCCCCGTCGCGGTCGGCCTGTCGCTGGCCAGCGAACTCGACAAGGCAGCATAACCAACCTACAGGCGCCTCAGCCCGGGGCGCCTAACTCAGCCCGGAAATGACGGCGGCAACCGTCCCGGGAACCCACGCGAAGGAGTAACACCATGTTCCGCGATCTCACGATGAGCAAAGCCCAACGTTCCAGCCAGGCCCTGCATACCGCTGCGCGGTTGGCAGAGCATCGGAAGAAGTGGTATTCAGCCGCCGAGCTTTACGAAGCAGCCGCATCCCTTTGGCCAGGCAAAGGCATCAGTTTGATGCGCCGCGCCGAACAGTGCCGCTCCCTGGTTGTCGATGCCAGCGATGAAATGGAATTTGAGGATTGAGCCATGGACGAACGAACGGAACAGCAACTGACCGATTATCTCGATACCCTGTTGTGGCTGGAGACCGCCTCCGTGGCCGAGATCGAAGGAGCCTTATCCACGGCCTCCGCCACTGTACGTGAGGACCTGGAGCTGGGCATTCAGTGCATGATGGACTCAGACCGTCCCGGCTTGGCCAACTACTTTCCCAACCTGGTCAGTCGGCCCACTTCGCTGTCAGTCATCCGCCAAAAATTCTCAGCTGTCGCACTGGCTATGGATCAGCTTGAGGACTCGATGCGCCGGCGACAAACGGATCCTACCTATCCGTTAATGGGTTATGGCTCGGTTCTCGGTACGTTGGCCAAGTTGCAATACCTGAACAAAATCACACCATCGCAGCGGGAGTTGCTGCTCAGCGAACTGGCTAGCCTCAAAGCTGGCGGCTTGCGTCTGGACAATTAAGGAGGCGTCATGAATCGCATGGCTAAACGCCGGAGTCGGTTACCCGTGATCCTCTGCGTAGCTGGGGGCATTCTCATTTTCGTGGTTGAAATGTTTTCGTCCTGGCACATGACCGAACGGCGCGTAGCGCGAAAGAACCAGGAGAAGGCTCGGTATCTGCAGGAGCATTCGCCGCCAAAACCAGCCAATACGCACGTAGAGGTATTCATGCCGCCAGGGGCTTCGCACAATACCTCACACACCATCAAGGAAGCGGTTTCGCCTTGAGTCATCATGGGCGTGCCCCTGCGGGGGCGGCTGTCGTGAACCAAGCCCCGGCCAAAAGCACGCCGGGTCTTGGCCCTTCGGGCTTCCATCCTCACGCCTCCGGCCTACGGCCTGCGCGCTCCGCTTGCCGGTCGTTCCAGGGCAACCACTGCGGCTAGCTCAGCAACCATCGGTAGGAAGCGGACGCCCCAATGGCCTATCCGCCACCAGGCCTTGCCTGCAAGGGGCTTTCGCGGCATATCCTCGCTCGCTGCGCTCCCTGCGGTATTCCACGGTCCCCTTGCACGCGGCCTGGCTCTGGATAGTCCGGGCTTACCGCGTCCTACCGAAGGCTGCCGAGCAGATCCACCCAGCAGTGGCGCTCTTCCAATCCCAAAGAGCAAGGCTGCATCCGCTTCGCGGCTGCTGCTGTGAAAAGCGTCTGTTTCCCGCGCCCCACGCTCGGCATTAAAGCAGCTCGGTAAAGCGGTCAAGCGTTCGGACCAAGAAAAAGCAGATTTCTCGCGTGCGAGAAACGCGACAAGCGGTCAATGTAAAGTTGACCAATAGTTGACTTTTGTTAGGCGTTGCGCGATACTACTCATGACGAAGCAATCCCGCTTCGGCGGTCTGGAACCAGCGGCGGCAACCGCTCCAGGCAATATGCGAAGGAGTTGACCGATGAATGATTTCACAGCAGCAGAAATCCGAGAGATTATCGACGATCAGGAACATATTGCGGCTGTTGTAGGCCAGGAATTATCAATTGAGATCGAGCTTGCCGAAGCTGATTGGCTCACTACTGGCGATTTTCTGATGTTTGCTAAGGGGCTGCGCAAGGCAGCGTAACGGCTTTGGCTGCCTCAAGGTGGCCCAGCATTATCAATGGGTAAAGGAGATACATCATGGCCCGTGGCGTAAACAAAGTGATCCTCGTTGGCACTTGCGGACAAGACCCCGAAGTCCGCTATCTGCCCAATGGCAACGCCGTCACCAACCTGAGCTTGGCCACCAGCGAGCAGTGGACAGACAAACAGAGCGGCCAGAAGGTCGAGCGCACCGAGTGGCACCGTGTGTCGCTGTTCGGCAAAGTGGCCGAAATCGCTGGTGAATACCTGCGTAAAGGTTCGCAGTGCTACATCGAAGGCAAGCTGCAAACCCGCGAGTGGGAAAAGGACGGCATCAAGCGTTACACCACCGAAATCATCGTCGACATCAACGGCACCATGCAGCTTCTCGGCGGTCGCCCGCAAAACCAGCAGCCGGGCAGTGACCCCTACAACCAGGGCGGCAGTAACCAGGCCCCTCGCCAGCAAGCCCCGCGTCAGCGACCATCACAGCAGCGCCCAGCACAGCCGGCGCCGCAGCCAGCGGCAGACTTTGACAGCTTCGATGACGACATACCGTTCATGGATCCGTACCGCTTCAATTGGCACCTTCAATAAAGCATGTGCCTAAGCCTGGCATGCGCTGGGCTTAGGCTGCGGCTATCGAACATTTCCAGAATTGCGCTATGGCTAATCGTCCCAGGTGTCGCGGCAACGGCAGGTTGGCAATTTGTACACCTGCTGGCCTAGTTGCCGTCCCCCTCCCCATCATCAACGAAGAAGCCCGGCTATTGCCGGGTCTTTTTTCGACAGATGGTCAAATTAGATTTGACTGACAGTTGACTTCGGTTTGAGCCTTTGCGATACTAACCCCGTCGAAGCAATCCCGCCTCGACAGCCTGGAACCAGCGGCGGCAACCGCTCCAGGCAAATCGCGAAGGAGATTCAAAAATGCATCTATCCAGCAACTTCCGTAACCCTTGCATGGTCCGCAGCGACAGCCCGCTGAGCAATGACGAGATTGCACGCGTTGCCCCCTCGATCTTTGCCGAGGAAGCACACGAAAGCCGCTCCGATCGCTACCGCTACATTCCCACCGTTGACGTACTTGAAGCGCTGCGCAGTGAAGGCTTCATGCCATTCATGGCATGCCAAACCCGCGTGCGTAACACCGACAAGCGCGAACACACCAAGCACATGATCCGCCTGCGTCACGCCAACACCATCGTGGCCAAAGAGGCCAACGAAATCATTCTGCTGAACAGCCACGACGGCACCAGCAGCTACCAAATGATGGGCGGTTGCTTCCGTTTCGTGTGTGCCAATGGCCTGGTGCTGGGTGATGCCGCGATGGATCAGAAAGTGCGGCACAGCGGTCGCCAGGACGTTATCGGGGATGTGATCGAGGGCGCGTATGAAGTCCTGAATCAGTTCGAGCTGATCGAGGATCAACGCGAAACCATGAAGGGCATCCAGCTGGGTAACGACCTGCAGCACGCTTTTGCCGAGGCTGCGCTTGCCTACCGCTATGACCCTGCAGACGGCCCGGCTCCGGTTACTGCACGCCAGCTGCTGGAACCACGCCGCCGCGAAGACGCCACCAATGACCTTTGGTCGACCTTCAACCGCGTACAGGAAAACACCATCAAGGGAGGGCTGCGAGGCCGCAACAAACAAGGGCGCCGCACCAGCACCCGTGCCGTTTCCGGCATTGACCAGGACGTGAAACTAAATCGCGCCCTGTGGGTACTGGCCCAGCACCTGCGCCAAGCCGCCTAACAGCCACAGCCCGGGCGCCCAGTGCGCCCGGTCTGACCCATGCAAGGAGATCGCAGCCATGCAAAAAGTTTTCTATGTACCCGGGCAAACCGCAATCATCGACTACGCCCGCGAGATCGGCCCCAATGCCTGGGCCGCGCGTGGAACCTGGCTCATGCTGCCAGAGATCCAGGTAAGGCACCCCGGCGCTGTGCTGGGGGATGAAGCAGGTTTTCTGCAAGCGCAGGAAGCCGCACACGGTACCCAGCCGGCGCGTATCACCGAAACTCGGTATGACTTCGCACTCAGCCGCGCTCAGGTGCTCGACTACCACGCCGGCGAGGCCGGAGATTCGTTCATACTGCAGGCCCCCGAAGTTGGCGACCTGGTGCGCGTGTACGCACGTTCACGCGGTAATTACTGGTCGTTCCTTGCTCTGCCTACCATTACCCATTGCGAGATTTGGCAGCGGATCAGCGAGGCAGGGGGGCCGCGGCTGATTGATCATTGACCCTAGGAGCTAACGAATGCAGCCGATTTACACCAAAGAAGAATGGAAAAAGGTTGCCCCCCTTTTTGCTTCCAAGCGCCTGGCTATCTCGACCGTAGAGGTGGCCAAGGCCGTACTGGTCGACGGGCAACGCATTACAGACGTAGCGGAAGCCAGGGGGATAACCAAGCAAGCTGCACACGCAGCCGTTAAGCGCGTGCGGAAAATTCTTGAAGAGAACGGCGCCGGCGAGCTGGTGCCGGTCCTGGTGTGGCTGCCCCCTGATCTGGCGGAGCAGGTACGGGAAATGGCTAAGCCGTACCCGCAACCTGTACCGCAAAAACCGAAGTAAACGACAAAAGGAAATTGATATGAAAACCATCGTGGGTTTGTTTTGGTCGGTGATGGCCGGCTTTGCAATGGCTTGCGCTGTCATCGGTTTTGCCCAGCTATTGGGCGCCGGTGCTGATTCGCTTGGATTCACGGTTTGGACGTTCCGCTATTACGCGCTATCCCTTTGCGTAAGCGGCGCCCTGCTGGTGTTCTCAAAACCTGTTCGCCAATATTCGAAGCTGATGTTTGCTTACCTTGTGGCCGTGATTCTGGTCTTGGCTGTTGGCTTTCAAGCGTACGCGGAGCCTGCCACCTCAACCATGGATCTTGCGGCTAACGCTCAGGCCATGGCGATATTCCTGGCAAAGCTGGTGATGTATGTCGTGCCTGGTGGGGTGACTGCTTTCTACGCATTCATTGCCTACGAATCTTTGCCTTTTCGGGGCGCCAAGCCGACCGGGAACGATGCCTAAATCCGCCGCGAGGGCTGGCAAGCCGGCCCACCGTCAAGCCAACCAGGCCACCCAGATTGGCCTGGCTCCGAAAGACGTTTGACTTCCCCTCTTGTGCGTGCCCCCTTCGGGGGGCGGCTGTCGTGAACCAAGCCCCGGCCAAAAGCACGCCGGGTCTTGGCCCTTCGGGCTTCCATCCTCACGCCTCCGGCCTTCGGCCTGCGCGCTCCGCTTGCCGTTTGTATCGTACGGCCGAGGGGGCAATTCCTAACCCGGCCTCACGGCCGGGATGGCCCATCCCACCTGGTAACTAAGATCGAGGGCGAGCCGGCCAGCAGGCCGGGCGCTGCAGCAGCTCGCGTGGGAGCAGGTGCACGGCTCGGGAAATCGCCCTGCAGTTGCCCACCGCCCAGGCGATGATGCACACCAGGTCCGTGGACAACTGCACCGCTCGCTCTGGCCCTTGTTGGGGCCTCGCTCGCTGGACGATTTTGCGTGCGCGAGCTGCTGCAGCGCAGAAGCACCTTCGGTGACCAAGAGCTGCGCCCTTGGATCCGCAAACCAAAAGCGCGGAAATGCCCTAACACATATATGCGTTAGGATCTTGAACTAGACTGCTGATCTGCCCAGGCAGGCGGGCGTTACGCCTGGATCGGCTACGGCAGAGCGCTTGGGGGCCGGCCTGGAGGCCGGGCGCTGCCGCCCAGCCCAGTCAGAACCGGGCACGGCTCGGGAAATCGCCCTGCAGTTGCCCACCGCCCAGGCGATGATGCGCACCTGGGCCGTGGACAACTGCACCGTTCGCTCTGGCCCTTGTTGGGGCCTCGCTCACTGGACGATTTTGTGTGTGGGCTGGGCAACAGCGCAGGAGCGGCCTTCGGCGACCAAGGGCTGCGCCCTTGGATCCGCAAGCCCAAAGTGCCGGCCTCCGAATCAAGGCCTAACACATATATGTGTTAAGGCGTAAACCGGCGATGTGCTACGCAGTCATCGAAGTCATCCCGGTAACGGACACGGATCTCTGTCATGGCCATAACCAGGGCTTGCACCATCGGCTCCAAAGTCGCCTCCAGCTGATCCAGGATCTCAGGACCGACCTTGAACCGGGCACGGCTCGGGAAATCGCCCTGCAGTTGCCCACCGCCCAGGCGATGATGCGCACCTGGGCCGTGGACAACTGCACCGTTCGCTCTGGCCCTTGTTGGGGCCTCGCTCACTGGACGATTTTGTGTGTGGGCTGGGCAACAGCGCAGGAGCGGCCTTCGGCGACCAAGGGCTGCGCCCTTGGATCCGCAAGCCCAAAGTGCCGGCCTCCGAATCAAGGCCTAACACATATATGTGTTAAGGCGTAAACCGGCGATGTGCTACGCAGTCATCGAAGTCATCCCGGTAACGGACACGGATCTCTGTCATGGCCATAACCAGGGCTTGCACCATCGGCTCCAAAGTCGCCTCCAGCTGATCCAGGATCTCAGGACCGACCTTTGATTTGTTGGCGGCTGTGCGCCCCTGCGTTGCGAACTTCTCAAGTGCAATCCGTACGTCCACCCCTCTCCCGAGCAGCTTGGCGCAGAGATTTTCAGCCAGGGTTGGAGTTATATCCAGCCCGTTCAGCCGCTCCACCTGCAGGAAGGCAAACACCAGGTCGCGCTTGCAGCGCTTGTGCGCTGCACCGAGTTCCGCGCCGCAGTGGCTGGCCATCTGGCGCAGGCTGCCTTCCCGATTTTCCAGGTATCGACGGTATCCATCGAGGCGGTCGGCGTACGCCGATTTAACGTCGTTCTCATACAACTGCAGCAAGTCGTCGCGTGACGGTATGTACATGGGAGGTGATCTCCTGCTGGATCTAAGCCCTAACACATATATACGTTAGGGCCTCCCTCGCAACAAGTCGCCTTGCCGGCAGCGGCCAGGCGGGGGCAACTGACGCCCTTCGGTTCTCAGTCGTCCCCGCCCGGCTGGGCATCAGGGTCGTGCGGCACTTCCACCAGCTCGCCGGCCTCAAGGAAACGTACGTCGCAGTCCACACAGAGCAACCGCCCGCTCAGGCCTGGCTTGCCCCACACGTTCAACTTGCAGCTGGGGCAGGTGTACTTGCGCTTGTTCTTCGGATCCTCAGCCGGCGTTGCCGGCTGAATCAGGCCCGCGACAGTCAGCGCCGGTATGTCGATGGTCGGATCTTCGGGCTGGGGTAAAGGCTCCCCACCTGGCCCGTACAACTGCGTTGCGGACATTGGCACCCGCTGGGTGACGATATCGATCCAGGAAATCATGGCGCCGGTTGCGAGCAATTCATCGCATGCCACATCGAAGGGGCCGCCCTCGATGATGTAGTGCGTCATCTGCTGCCCGCACCGGCGCCCGCCAGGTTCACCCGTGTGCGAAGGCATCAGCCCGATGGCCTCCATTTTGTCGGCCCACTCGCGGTTGTGGTACCCGCCGCGAGACTTCTTCCCGTAGCGATCCTGCCACTGATGCGCCTGTTCATGCACCAGCGTGGACAGTGTTTGCTTGATGCTGCGATGCGCGAAGTAGGCGCAGTTCAGCGCGATTTCATCGCTCTTACCCGAGCCATTCCGGCGCAGGAAGCGCGATGGCGAGTAATAGCCGAAAGTGTTGGCCTTGCGCTGCAGGGTGAAGATGCAGCCCGGCAGCTGGCCACCGTACAACCGATCATTGAACCAATCGTAGGCTCCCTCAATTTCGTCATAGAGCAGCTGGCTAGGGGTTGCGGACATGCGGCCTCCATTTCTCGCACGCGAGAATCCCCCTGCTGATCACTCTGCGTCAGGGGGGTGTGAACGTTAGAGACATTGTAACCTGTATCGTACGATACAGATTACACACCAAAAAAAGGGGGCAAGCCCCCTCACCGACCTACTAAGTAGGCGACGTACACGATGGCGGCGCCAAGCGCCGCACCAATCGATAGCAGAGCTACCGAGTACCCAACCGCCCGGCGCTCAGCCTGTGCTGTCACCAGGCTGGCCGCGCTGCGGTTGATCTCATTCCCGATCCGCGCTGCCGCTTCGCGTCCTGCCTGCACCAGTGCGTTGCGCTGTTCTTCCATCATCGACTCGAAGTTCAGCTGCGTCTGCAGCAGGACTTTGCCTGCTGCATCGCGTACGGCTTCGGAAGTCTTCGCCGCCAGGTCAGCGTCGACCTGTTCCAGGCGCCGCACGATGGCATCAAAGTCCTCCATCATTTGCGCGACCATCGCTTCGCGGGCCGTCGTCGGGTCCTTGGCCATCAATCACTTCCCCTTGCCGAACAACGAGGCATACACCTGGTCAAGGTTGCGCGATGCCGACTTGGCCAGGCGCTGCGCGGAGATCATGCGAAGCGCGTGATCCTTCTCGGTTTCGTCCTTGGCATCGCGCAACTGGGCGCGATAGTCCGTGGAGTCCTCCAGTACCTGCGTGACATTCATTTTCAGCGGGCGCAAGCGCTCGAAAATCTCGTTCGCGTACACCACGGCATCGCGCTTGAGGGTGAATTTCTTCTCGACTTCGTGGAAGCCGAACAGCGCCGCGAACGTCTGCGGGATATCGTCGGCATCATCGATCTGGACCTTGTTGAAGACGACCAGGATCTTTTTTGCCGGCACGCCGAGCGCGGCCAGGGTCTTGATGGTGTTGATGGTATCGACCTGCTGCTTTTTCTCCGGTACTGCCGGCACCAGGAAGTAATCGATATCTTCGTGGGAGCCGTCGTACTGGCCCATGAACTTGAAGAAGTCTTCAACGTTGGATGCGCCAACGTCGACCACAACCTTGTCCTCGGTCAGCAGTACCTCGGACAGTTCGCCAAACTGCTTGCCCTTGAGGCGTTCAATTTCGGCTGCGGTGTCCGACGCACCGGCGTTGATGGTTTCAATTGCAAACCGCAGACCGCCGATACGGGGCCAAAGCAGGTTATCGGAGAGTGTGGTTTTACCGGAGTTGCCGGTGAAATTCACGGTGACGGTTCTCATGTGCGTTTCCTTCTGCTGCGCGCTGCGCTTTCATATCGATCCAAGTCCGAGGCGTTTTGATCGTCCCCGGGATTCATGAGCCTGCTCAACTCAGCCGGCCCCAAATGTGGCCGTTCGTCCGCATCATGGCTCGGTTCTGTATCGTACGATACACCTCCTTCTTGTTCAGGCTCGACCTGCCGCGCTGGTTCCAAATGTTGTGGCGCTGGTGCAGGGCTTGCAGTGTTCGCCTGGTTTCCACGTTGGGCCTTGCGGTATCGGTACAGGTAGCTCTTGAGCGTATCCATGCTGACCTCGATACCTTGCTCCTTGAGCACATCCAGAATCGCCTGGCGTCGTACACCTGCCCTCAGCTGCTTCTCGATCACTGGCATGACCTGGCGTATTTTCGCTGCCTTGGTCACTGGCTCAACCGCCATCAGTGCCTTCTCAATATCCTTGCCTGCCATTTTGCACCCTACCTGCACCCATATTGCATTTACCCTGTATCCTACTCACCCCCTACCTGTAGTCAAGCTTTACCCCTTCTGCACTCAATCTACAGCCATACAGCACCCTTTCTGCCTACCCTTGTCCTCCGCTCGCTACGGCCTTCGGCCTAGGCACTAAAAACGCCCTTAACAAGAGCATCAATTTCGACCCTTAACAGGGTCAAAATCTCAATACACAACACGCACCTCCCTGGCGGGAGGTGGAAGCCGCGTCAGCCTTGGGCCTGAGCGGTTTTTTCAGAATTTACTATGTGATACGTTTGTATTACAAAGTATGCTTGTAAGGCAGATAAATCAAGGTTTTTGCGTGATACATTTGCATTACAGCGAATGTGCGGTACCTTTGGGCATGTCAAACCCCAATTTTCAAGGTGCATTTGAGGGAGCAACGTGGGCAAAACAGTACCCATTCGATTCAACGACGAGCAGCTGTCCAGGGTTGAAGAAGCAGCAGCACTCGCTGGCTATAAGCACCTATCGAGCTACATCCGCGACCGGGTGCTGGCCACAGACAAAGGTGGCCGGCAGGTGGATATGGACAGCTGGGCCGAGCAGCAACAGATCCTTGGCTTGCTCGAAACCATCACCCAGGAACAGGCACGGAGCAGAACCATTCAGGCCATCGTGGTCTATCTGCTGCGTCAAGGAACGGCACAGGGCAAGGTCAATGAGCTGCGCGCTCAACTCAAGCACCTGGTCAGCAGCGAGGATGCACTCGCAGCACTTTTGCCCGACCTGGCCGAGGACATTGAACGTCTATCAGGAGAGGACTGATGCACAAACAAGAGGTTGATTCAGCCGCCATGACGGCGGGCTTTGGTTTGCCGATCGCTGGCTGGCTGGCCGGTACACAATTGGCCCAGCTGCCCCTGGCCCCATTCCCGGCAGCATTCAAAGAGACTCTGCACAACGGCTGGCAGGAACCTATGGTGCTGGGCATGACCATCGCTGCGTCCGTCGCGGCTGCCGGGCTCTGCTATTACCTGTACGAATATTGCGACGACGGGTTCCGAGGTGAACGTTTCCAGCAATGGCTGCGTGGCTCGCGGATCCGCAACTGGCATTTCGTGGAACGGAAAGTAAGTGCCCGCAATGCCAAGACCAACCGTGAACGCCGCAAAAAAGGGCAGGAAAAGGCCGAGCCAATCATGATCGGCAAGCTGCCGATGCCTCTGCACTTGGAAGACCGCAACACAATGATCTGTGCATCCATCGGCGCCGGTAAGTCCGTGACGATGGAAGGCATGATTGCCTCGGCACTTCGGCGCAATGACCGCATGGCAGTGGTCGACCCGAACGGTACGTTTTATTCAAAGTTCAGTTTCAAGGGCGATTACATCCTCAATCCGTTCGACGCTCGATCCGCAGGGTGGACGATCTTCAACGAGATCCGTGGCGTCCACGATTTCAACCGGATGGCCAAGTCGATCATTCCGCCGCAGGTGGACCCCAGTGATGAGCAGTGGTGCGCGTACGCAAGAGACGTGCTTTCCGACACCATGCGCAAGCTGATGGAGACAAACAACGCCAATCAGGACACGCTGGTAAACCTGCTGGTTCGTGAAGACGGCGACACAATCCGAGCTTTCCTGGCAAATACCGACTCCGAAGGCTATTTCCGCGATAACGCGGAAAAGGCCATCGCCAGCATCCAGTTCATGATGAACAAGTACATCCGGCCCTTGCGCTACATGGGCAAAGGCGACTTTTCCATCTATCGCTGGGTGAATGATCCCGACGCCGGCAACCTGTTTATCACTTGGCGGGAAGACATGCGCGACACCATGCGCCCGCTGGTGGCCACCTGGATCGACACCATCTGCGCAACCATCCTCAGCTCTGAACCGATGACAGGTAAGCGTCTCTGGCTGTTCCTCGATGAACTGCAGTCGTTGGGCAAGCTGGAAAGCTTTGTTCCTGCAGCGACCAAGGGGCGGAAACACGGCCTGCGCATGGTCGGCAGTCTGCAGGACTGGTCCCAGCTCAACGCCAGCTATGGCCGCGACGATGCCGAAACCCTGCTTTCCTGCTTCCGTAACTACGTCATCTTGGCAGCGGCGAACGCCAAGAACGCCGATATGGCCAAGGAGATTTTGGGCAACCAAGAGGTCAAGCGCTTCCGTAAGTCGTGGACCGCAGGGCGGATGACACGTGCCGAGGAAATCAAGCTTGAACCGGTCGTGATGGATTCGGAGATCTCGAACCTCAATGACTTGGAAGCCTACGTCAAGTTTGCTGAGGACTTCCCCATTACCAAGATCAAGACGCCTTACGTCGATTACAAAGAGCGGGCGCCGGCAATCGTCATTGGCCAAGCAGCTTGACGAGGTAAGCGATGTTCAACGTGACGCTGATCAAGGGTGACAACCAGTACGCGGCGGCGGGCTACTTTTCCAACGCCGATGACTACTACGCCAAGGAAGCCCCCGGCGAGTGGCAAGGTATCGGGGCCGAGTTGCTGGGTTTGGAAGGTCCTATCGACCAGAAGGAACTGGCCCGTCTGTTCGACGGCAAGCTCCCGAATGGCGAACGAATGGCTAAGACCTTCGACAAGGAAACAGGCTCCCGTCGCATGGGCTTAGACCTAACGTTCTCGGCGCCTAAGTCCGTCTCCATGCAGGCGCTGATCGCCGGCGACAAGGATGTGATGGCAGCGCACGACCGCGCAGTGACCAAGAGCATGGAGGAAGTCGAGCGCCTGGCCCAAACACGATTGAAGGTGAACGGCAAAACCATGCTCGAGCGCTCGGGCAACCTGGTGATAGGCAAGTTTCGTCATGAAATGAGCCGGGCCAAGGATCCGCAGATGCACACGCATGCCGTGGTCATGAACATGACCAGGCGGTCGGATGGCAAATGGCGCGCTTTGCGCAACGACGATATCTACAAGATTCAGCCGCAAGTCGATGCCATGTACAAGGGCATCCTTGCCCAGGAACTGCGTGCGCTGGGATATGAGATCCGGGTTCTGGATAACCAGGGCAACTTCGAGCTGGCCCACATATCTCGTGACCAGATCGAGGCGTTTTCCAGCCGTTCCAAAGTGATCGAGGACGCGCTGGCCAAGGACGGGAAAACCCGCGCCGATGCCACCCCGCTCGAAAAACAGATCATTGCGATGGCCACACGGCCACGCAAGGACGAGCGCGACCGCCACCTGGTCAAAGAATATTGGGTAACCAAAGCCCGCGAGCTGGGCATTGATTTTGGCGCTCGCAGCCACCTGGACAATCGTGAATACGCGCCTCGCAAGGGCAGCCCTGCAGAATACAGCCTGCCCGAGGGCATCACGCCAGGGCAGGCCGTTGTCCAGTACGCCATCAATCACCTGACCGAACGTGAGCAAGTGGTCGGGGAAAATGACCTGCGCACCGTCGCCTTGCGACGTGCTGTCGGCCTTGCTACCCCTGATCAGGTAAACGAGGAAATCAAGCGCCTGGTCAAGCAAGGGACGCTGATCGAATCACCGCCGACCTACCGCATGCCCAACGGCGACTTAGATTCGCCGGTACTGTCGCCTGCTGGCTGGCGGGCACACCTGCAGGAGCTGAAAGGCTGGAGTGAGAAACAGGCCCGTCAGTATGTGGACAAGGCTATCAAGCGCGGCTCGCTAGAGCCTGCAGAAAAGCGCTATACGACGCAGAAGGCCTTGAAGCGCGAGAAAGCCATTCTGGCTATCGAGCGGACAGGCCGTGGCCAGGTCACCCCGTTGATGACCAAGGAACAGGTGGCCAAGGCGCTGGAAGGGTCCACCTTGTCGGCTGGCCAATACCAGGCCGTTGAGGTGATCGTCAGCACCAACAATCGATTTGTAGGCATCCAGGGTGATGCCGGTACCGGCAAAACCTACTCGGTAGACCGTGCCGTCAAACTGATCGATTCCGTGAACGCCGCGATGGCCAGCCGGGATTCCCAACCGGGATCAGGGTACAGAGTTGTTGCCCTGGCACCGTACGGCAACCAGGTCACCGCCTTGAAGAACGAAGGGTTGGATGCGCACACGCTGGCCAGCTTCTTCCACACCAAGAACAAGGGATTGGATGCCAAGACCATCGTTATTCTCGATGAGGCCGGCGTGGTGGGCGCCCGCCAGATGGAACGGCTGATGCGGGAGATCGAGCAATCCGGCGCCCGCTTGATCCAGCTGGGTGACACCAAGCAAACCGAGGCCATCGAGGCAGGCAAGCCATTTGCTCAGCTGCAGCAAAACGGCATGCAGACCGCACGTATCAAGGAGATCCAGCGGCAGAAGGATCCCGAGTTGAAACTGGCAGTGCAGCATGCGGCCGAGGGGAAGCCCACCAAGTCCCTGGATCACTTGAAACACGTTGAAGAATTGCGAACGGCCACTGAGCGGCACCAGGCCATTGTCCGCGACTACATGGCACTGACCCCCGACCAACGCAAAGAGGTGTTGATCGTTGCCGGCACCAACAAGGACCGGAAGGAAATCAACCAGATGGCCCGCCAGGCACTCGGGCTGCTGGGGAAGGGTAAACAGTTCGAAACGTTGAACCGTGTCGATTCCACCGACGCAGAACGTCGGTACGCCCCCAGCTACAAGCAGGGCATGATCATTCAGCCGGAAAAGGACTATAAACGGGCTGGCCTGGTACGAGGTGAGCTGTATGTGGTCGACCAGGCGCTGCCGGGTAATGTGCTTGTGGTCAAGGACCGTAGCGGCAACCGATACGAGTTCAACCCGAGACAGGCCACCAAGCTCAGTGTCTACAAGCTGGAGAAACCCGAGCTGTCTGTGGGTGACCTCATTCGCATCAACCGCCAGGATCCCAAGCTGGACCTCACCAACGGCGACCGCATGCGCGTAGTCAGCATCGAGGGCGGCGTGGTGCAGCTGGCTTCGCTCAAGGAGATCAACGGCCAGCCCGAACGCACCGTGAGCTTGCCGACCAACAAGCCGTTGCACCTGGAACATGCCTATTCCGCGACCGTCCACAGCGCTCAGGGTCTGACCAATGATCGCGTCATGATCTCGCTCAACACCAAGAGCCGCACCACCTCGCAGAACCTTTGGTATGTGGCCATCAGCCGGGCACGGCATGAAGCCCGCGTCTATGCAGACTCCATCAAAGGTCTGCCGGCAGCAATCGCCAAGCGCTACGACAAAACCACGGCGTTGTCGCTGCAGCAGGAACGCGAGCGGCAGCGTAGGGAGTCGATTCAACCGCGGAATGTCGCGGACGGCCAGGCGCTGGAGCGCAAGCAACGTACCCGCTTGGAAGGCCCGAGCAGCGGGCATGCCAGGATATGAGTCACAGCCCCACGAATGGCGCGAGGTTGGCGCCCCATTACGAAAGGGAAATCTATGCACAAAGAATTGTTTTACAAGGGTGCCGCCTACGAGTTTCAGGATGAGGATCTGCTGGATTATTCGGTTGATCAGCTGCAGGCCCTCATTCGCAAAAAGCTACCGCTGGCCACGTACCAAATCGATGGGCTGGGCGGCATTGACCAGGTGCGCGTGGACCACGCCCAGGACTTGATAGATCAAGCCCGCGACCTCTTGTTGGACATGGGCGTGTCGTTCACCCAGGCCGAGATTGAAGAGTTGGATTTTCTGATTTGGCCACTCACAGAGGCTGAACTGATCGAGCAGGAAACGCAGCAGCGCGAGGAAGCTGCCGAGCGTGTGCGGCTCGCCGCACTCAGGAAGCAGGTCGAGGCACGCAGCTTGGCGGTCACTCAAGATGCAATTGACGGAAAACTATCCAAACAGCCGGCAGCAGTGGAGGGGATCAAACTAGTGCTGGGCAGGACAGGACTCAGTTACAGCAACGGCCAAATGCACCCCAATGGCCCAGCGGGCATCGACGTTTTGACACTGGTGGATCAGCTGCAGGCCATCGGTGTAACTGATGCCAGATTGCGGTCGTACACCTGTTCAAGGGCGGGACTCCAATTCGATACCGATCCTGTACCAAGCTGGAAGATCGAGATGCGCCTACCGGTGAACCCTCTAGTTTGGTTGTTCTTATGGGCGTGGTATGAGCAGCACCAAGTAAGCCAATGCCCGACTATCGAAACCGACTGGACGGACGGGACCGAGCCTATGAGTTCTTGGGCACCGCTAAACGGCCTCTGGCCGGAGCTTGAATCATGGCACGCGCATTCTCGGATGATGGGCGAACTCGGTCAGTCGTGCAGCCCTAGTCCTCCGCCGCTAAACCCCTCTTAGTGCTGGCCAGCTTCCCAACATGCCCCGCCCTGTGCGGGGTTTTCAGTTGCGGGGTATCAGAACGTGGACGGTACGTGGTGATTCCAAGTTTACGCCGGCGCTTGAGGACTGCACTCGGACTTCTGCCGGCGAGTTGAGCAATCGCTGCATCGCTCAACACCCCTAGCAGGGGATCGAACACTTCGAGCGGATTGGTCTGCTGGTCACGGTGCGACGGAATGCCCAGGGATGACCGCCTGACCGTTATCGTTTGCTTGGCCACCCCTGCCAGCTGGGCCACATGCTCATCCGTGAACAGACCCAAGATGGAGTCATAGGCCTGCAGATGGCTCCCAATGCCAAGGCGTCGGCGCCGGCCTGCCACCGCGTGGATGCTAACACCCGCTGCAGTGGCGATCTGTGCGTCCGACCAGCGACCGAATAGCGGCTCGAATGGCCACAGCAGCTGATCGATTTCGTCATGAGTCATATCGAATATCGGGCAAAAAGAAAGGAGCCTACCGGCTCCTTTCACCTTTTTCAGCTACTACTCAAAAACCTTTGCCGCCGTAGCCTTTCGGTTGATGTGAGGGGGTTTTTAGTTCGTGCTGCAGCTGGCGTTCTTGCACGATGCCAACGCCCGAGAAGGGGTAACGAATCGACAGATCCTTGCCCTGGTGCAACAACCCAGCCTTGGCACTGCTCAAGGCCGCTCGCTCATGGGCAATATGGATAGTCTTCTGTCCGTCAGTGACGGCCTGAATCACCTGGTTGTTGTGGAAGGCGACTATCTTGCCGTCGTAGGTCTTACCCTGCTCAGCTGCCTTGATGGCCGGCATATCCATTGGCTTGGAAATTGCCATCGCTTCACCGGGTTTACCAGAGGCCGCGCCGGATTGCTCAGCCTTGCGCAGCTCCAGCGCATCCTTGAACGAGGCTTTGAAGTCTGCAGCGCCTGGCATATTGTCGAAGGGCAGATCCTTGTAATACTGCGTGCCCTCCTTGCCAACCTGCGCAAAGACACGGGCGGCTTGCCCGCCCTGTTGAACAGTCATCACGGATTTGTCGGACAGCTCGGCCTTGAACCAGGCTGCGCCCGCCAGCTTTGCGTCGGTGAACGTTTCCGGTTCCCTGCCCTTTTGGAACAGCTGGTAAGTGGTGGTCTGATCAGTTTGCTTGTCCATGTGCGTGCCCTCTCAGTAGCTTGGTTTGAATGCTTGGCCCTTCTCCCACCGGCTCTGCCAGTGGTTCAGGTACTGCTCAGCGAGATCGGCGTCGTTCCAGACGACCAATGCGTTCTCACTATTGTTTCTGGCAGCTGCAGCGGTGTAGTTGTAGCTGCCGGTTTCAACTGCCTTGCCGTCAATCACCATGAACTTGTCATGGTGGATCGCGTAGGCCTTCACCGTACGGGTTGGGATGCCGGCACGGGCCAGCAATGTCAGCGCATGTTGGCCAGCGCGGGCAGCGCCACCTTGCAGATTGCCTTGATGGTCAGCCACCACCGCCACATCGACACCGCGCTGTTTGGCCGAGATCAAGGCCTTGGTCACATCGGGGCTGGTCAGCATGTACGCCGAAAGGCGAATCGAGCTTTTGGCCGCGCCAATGGTGCGCAGTACTAGGTCCTGTGCCGAGCCTTCTGGCGAGAAGCCGACTTCAATGCGGCGCGCGCCATCGACCAATAGCGGTGCGGCTGCAGGCTCCGACGAAGCAGGCGCCTGGTCAGCCCAAACCAGGGAGCTGGCCACCATCGCTACGGCCAAGGAAAGGGACCTTACTGCAGTGAACTTAGAAGCCACGTTGTACGGTCCCCCATTTGTCATTGGCCGCTTTAGCACGGTCCTGGTCCTCAGCGCACTGGGCAACAAAGTCACCCCGAGCTTCGGCAGTTCTGGACGGGCTGAATTTTCCTTTTTTCGTTCGAATGATGCTGAAGTACTTGGTGACGTACTTGTCACAATCACCGTCGCGGATCATGCCCAGCAGACACAGGGTGGCCCCACAAGCTTCTGAATCGCTTTTAGAGCCGTAGTCGTAATTAGTTGGTGGCTGCGGCAATTCATTCGCCTGCACGGTACCGGCAAATGCCAGCGCAGCGAGGAAAGTCATGATTGGGGTGCGCATACGAACTCCTTTTCTCGCGTGCGAGAAATCAATTGATGATCTGGACAAATGACGGGGTGGCTTGCTGCTGTTCGGCAACAGGCTGCGCCTCGGCTTGTTCAAAGTGTTGTGGCGCAGGCTGATCGAAGCGCTTGAATTCCCGCTTCGGAATATCAGCCTCGGCATCGGTGTTGAGGTGGACTTGGATCTGCGGCTTGCTGGCCGTCTCAGTCTTCGCGGCAGCAACGGCTTGGCCATTGTCGTCAGTGAAGGTCAGCCATGGACCTTCCTGCTGTTCAGAGGCCCTACGAGCGCGCTGCGGCGCTTTTCGGGCAGGGGCGCTAGCTGCAACCACGGAAATCGGCTCAGCGCCTTCTGCACCCTCTACAGCCGGCACAATCGGATCCTCAGCAGTGGGGTTCAGGGCGCGGTGAACCACTTTCTCGACGTAAGACATTTCGCCAGGTCGATCCGGGCGGAAGCCACGCAGCTCGTTGCCGCTGTAGTACATCGAAAAGGCCTTCAACAGCGCCTCTTGCTTGTCGCTACTGGTCGTAAGCGCCTGCTTGTAATACTCCACCAGCAAGTTGCTGATGGCCTGCAGGTTGCGGCATGGCTCGAACACATCCTGATAGCTCAGCCCGCGTGCACGCATGTTGGTGACTAGCAACTGGCCAAGGCCCATGGCATAACGCTTGCCGTCCCGTTCCAACTGCTCGGCAGTGGCGATGGCTTCGCTCAAGGACTGCGGTTGCCGCTGCAGGTGAGTGCCAACCACGCCGATTGCGTAAGGGTTGAAGGTAGACTCGTTGCCGATCAACGCCTTGAGCGTGGACGGGTGAACGGTCGGCGCGCACTTGGCGGCAAGTTCGGAAAACCGGGTTGGCTGTGCATCTTCGGCATGAACCATGGCAGACGCGCAGACACTGGCCAGCAGCGCCAGGGTGAACTTAGGCAGCTTTCGCATAGTGAACCTCCGTGATGATGCGTCGGCCATCGAAGCCGTATTCCCACTGGATAACGACATCGATCAGATGCCGGGAGAACTCGATCAGCTGGTTTTTGCTCATGTCAGCACCGCCACGCGATGCCATTGATGCCAGGCGGTCGAACATGAGATCCGGCGAGTCGGCGTGGATAGAACTCATCGTGCCGCTGTGACCGGTGTTCATCAGTTCAAGGAAGGGGAACGCCTCGCCGCCACGCAGCTCGCCCATAATTGCCCGGTCAGGGGTCAGACGAAGAATCGATTCCAGGTGATCAAATGGCGTGACACGGGCCTTGCCCTGGCCACCTCGCGAATAGATCAGGTTCACCACGTTCCCGCCCGCTGGGCGCAGTTCGCGGGTGTCCTCAATGGTGATTACTCGCTCGCCATTGTTGCCGTCCACATGCTGCAGCAACTCGTTGAGGAAAGTGGTTTTGCCGGCATTGGTACCGGCAGAAACCATGATGTTCTTGCGCGCCTTGACGATGCCCTTGAAGAACTCTTTCCAGCGCTTGGCCCGATACAGTTCAACCAGGTGATCATCGCTGTACTGGCCATGATCACGTGGCTGGTTGATGAAGTCGAAAGCACCGGAAGCCTCGTATTGATCGAGAGTGATTTGCTTCCGCCCTGGTTTACGGATACAGACGATACCGCCGATGTGCTGCTCAACAGCCGGGGCCAGGACGATCTGGACGCGGTAGTCGCCCCGCTCGTTGTCCGGCACGTTGTCGTCCAGATTGATTGGGATACGCCCCGACAGGATTGGCGTGTAGGCGCTCACTTCCTGGTCAGTGTGGGCGGCAATCAGGCTGGCCAGCGATTTGATCAGGGGGAGCGTTACACCTTGAACCGGAACCGGACGCATGAACCGGCTACTGCGGTAGCCGGCCCATACGTTGTCTGGACCGTTGATAGCGATCTCTGTCACTTCCGGGTCATCCAACATGCCAGCAAGCGGACCCAGTTTTGTGCGAAAGGATGCAATCTCAGACATATCCGGTCCTCAGTTGATGAAGGTAACGCCGCCGCTTTCGGCGCGTTCGGCCTGCTTGGCGAATGCCTTGGTAAAGTCCAGGTCGCGCTGCAGATAAATCACGACACGCGAGCCATGCGGGACAGTCACGGTCGGCTGAATGTTGGCGTAGCGGCCCAAAATGGTCTGTGCCGAATCGGCGGCGGCTTCCTGTACTTCGCTGCGGTAGCGGGACGAGGAATTCTCCTGATCGCTCGACGAAACACCGCTGTTCGAGGCACCGGCGCCGATGATCGATACCGCAGCCGCGACACCGAAAATCTGCGCCCAGTGGTTGTCGACCACGCCACCCTGGCCAGCGGTACCCAACTGGTCGGTACCGGCACTGTTGAGCGGGATTTCCATCGGAGGGCGCCCGTCCAGGCGCGGGATTCGCACAAAGTTCCAGATGGTAAACAAGCGCTCTTGGCCCGGCTTCAAGCTGGCGTTGTAGCTCCCACACACCAAGGAACCCCACGGGAGCATTACCCGGCGCCCTTCGGCGGCGTATACATCCTGTGCAATCGACGCGCAGATTTGACCAGGCAGTTGGCTTTGAGCGCGGGGCTGCAGGGTTGCCTCGATGACAGCCCCCTGCAGCACTTTGTATCCCAGGTTCTCCATCACACGGGCTTCGGTGAACGGCACGCTATCGCTGTAGGTAGACGCGGCGAAAGCATCGTTTGCATTCATCGGGCCTTGTGAAGAACGACCACCGCCACCCAGTAGAGAGCCACCGTTGGCCTGCTGGCCATCGGCGCCCTGCCCTGCCCCTTGGTCAAAACCTTCGTCCTTGGCCGTCGCGAAAATGGCCGAGCGCTGCCGTGCCGCGAGCATTTTCTCCCGCTCCAGTTGGGCCTGCATTTCCAGCTGCTGCCGGCGTCGTTCTTCATCGCTCACGGCGCCTTGCTGCTGCCGGTCAACGACCGAACGTGGCGTATCTGCCGGCGCGCCCGGCTCATTGCTCACCGGCGCGACCTTCGCAGCCTCCCGACGAGGTGGCGGATCCATCACTTTGCGCGGGCTGGCCGCGACCAGTTCTTCTTTTTTCAGCGTGTCTTTATTCTCGGTTTCGTCATCGCCATGGGTAACCATGTACGCGAAGCCACAGGCGACCACTGCGGCTACCGCAATGGCAATACCACTGCGCTTGCTGTTGCCTGCCTTGCCCTTGAGCATCGAGTTGGACTCGTTCCACTCGCGGATCTCTTCGTCACGGGTCTTTTCTTGAGGTTGAGTAGGTTCGGTGGCCATCTTTATGCCCCCCCGCCGTCACGGGCACCACGGGTTACGGTGCGCTTGTAGGGATTGGCCAGGTTTTCAACGCAGACGTAGGCATTACCACTGCGCAAGACGAACATGCTGGCCAGGCGCTTGACGACCATGTACTCACCTTCACGGCGAGCATCGACCATCGCCTCGGTACCATCCGGCAGTACGCGGTAGAACTGCGGCAGATCGGCGCCTTTCTTGATCAGGAACTTGGTGAACTGACCGTCGTCCATCACACCCTGCACGCCGATGGCTTCCTTGTCCCCCGAGTAGCCGTAATTGATGTTCGGCGATGCCGGAGTGCCCGAGCTGGTGACCGGGGTACTGCCAGCAGGGGTTTCCCCCTCGGGGTTGTACGAGGTGATGCGAGCGTTCGGGTAAACGAATCGCACCAGGTACGACTGGCCCGACTTGACCTTGGTGCTGTTCAGCTGGAAGTAGTAGGTACGCTTGGAGGTGATCACCGTCATGTTGGTGTCGGCGTTGTCTTCTACCGGCTTGAGAAACACACGGTTGCGAAATGGCATGCTCTGCCAGGCGATGGTGTCGCCCAGGGCCACGACCTTCACCATTTCATCAGCTTCAAACTCGATGGAAGTCTGGTAGCCATAAGTGCCCACCAACTCATAAACCTGGTTGGGATCGTACGGCACTTGTTTTACGCGATTATCACTGGAAAGCGGCTTCGGCAACTTCGCGGCATGGGTGCTAAATGCGCAAAGAGACAAACTCAAAGCAATAGCAGTCGGCAAAACAAACTGTTTTTTCATGATTAGTTTCCTTGTCAGTTCAGCGAATTACCGGCGGCTCAGTTCTTCGCTCTTGCGATACACAGTGGCCAGCGTGCCAAAAGGGTTCTCCCAACGATCCCCAAGGGCACGGGGTACCAAAGTATGCGCAATCTTGATGGTTGCAAGGTAACGACGTTCTACCGGTTCCTTGTCTCCCCATTTATGCGTAATCGACTTGAACGCAACTTGATATTCATCACCAACTTTGTTCATCAAGTACGGCTGCCCTTCGATCCAATCGTTTTCACCCAGCAGAACATAGGGGTTTTGTGGGTTCTCTGGATTGGTGACTTCCTCATATTCCCTGGCGACTTGCTGCGTCTGGTAGGTATGGCAGGTATCCGACAGCTGCTGCTTGCGTTTGGGGTCAAAGGTTTCACAGGCGCGGATCATGTCGAACAGGGTTTTCTCGATAATCGCCTGCTCCTGATCGACGTTATCTTGATCGATAACACGCTGTTTCAGAACCTCGCCGTCAGCTCCCAGTACCGTAACCACCGGAATATAGGTCTTGGAATTCGCCAGGCTTGCCACGGCGAAGCCAAGCCCCAGGATCGCGATAGCCTGCACCCCTTGGAAGAACAGCGAGCGATTGCGCTCTTGTCGGGTCTTGTTGCCTTCGACTTCACGCTTACGACGGGCTTTTTCAGCCTTATCAAATTGCTTGTCTTGTTTGTCCATTATTTACGAACCCCTAAAGTACGCAGTGCCATCAGCACCAGCGATGAACCACCAACAGCCGCGCCCGATGACAATGCTGCTGCCCAACCGCGCACCTGCAGCATGCAAATGATCATGACACCCTCAACAATCACCAACTGGCCCCATTGCTGCGCAGTGATCAGGGCGGCATCTGTAACAGTTGCCGTTGCGGCCACTTCTTTGATTGCATCCCCGAACACGGAATAACCAAAACGGACAACAGCAATCGACAGGATGTAGATCAATGAGAAGTTCAGCATCTTGCTAAACCAGTTCATTGCCCACTGGCGCACCGCATCAAAGAAGATAAAGCCAATCATGATCGGTAGTATCGCCATGACGATTGCTGCACCAAACTTGGCAATCAGCATGTTCAGCACAGCCGCGATAAACAGGATGCAGTTCAGCACAAACAGGCCGGTCCCCATCAAGATCATCGCTGCCTGCCGCCAGCTGACATTCATCAGCGTACTGGCGACCTTGCCAATATCGACGTAAAGCGCATCGAGCATGGAGTTCGTGCTTACGCCGCCGCTCATGATCTTTGACGCGATACTTTCGGTCCAAGCGCCCCAGGCCTGATAAAGAACCGTCCCGCCTGCGGACCAGTTCAGGCAGGTAAACACCAGGGCGGTCAACATGGCCCGCTTGACGATATCCCAGCCTTTGACTGAAACATGGCCGTTGTACATCTGCAGACCCAAAGCGACCCAGTAGCCCACCGCCAGAGTCCATACCAGCGGCTCTACCATGCTGGCCAGGTTGGGGAAGACCTCACTGACAAAGGAAGTGGTTACTTCGTCAGTGGCCCCAACCAGGCCTTGTAACGTCAGCTGCGCCATGGATTCCCGGCCCCGTATACGGTCTTGAAGTGGGAGATCACTTCGGGCGACCGGAAGTCCTCAGCACTCAAGGCAGCTCCGGTTTGGGCCTTGATCTCCTGCGCGGTTTTGTCGATGCAGCCTTTCACCAGACCGCCGTTGTACGACGGGTTTTGCATGTAGATCTCGGCAAAGCAGGTGCCAGGGAACCAGCCTGCTACATCGTCTTTGGTTGCTTTCAGCAAAGGATTGCCGGTTTGCACCTCGACTACCGGCGCCGCTTCGTCCTCCGGCGTAGAGCTGAAATTGATGTTGGTGACATTGACGTAGATGATCGACGCCGCCGCAAAGCCGACCACGCCCACGCAGATGATGTTGGTCAGGGTGAAGAACTTACGCATTGCGGGACTCCTTGTGCTGGATGACAAATGGGGTGAATTCACAGGCGCATGGCGACTTGTCGATGGTGCCGCTGTTGGTTACGCAACCCGAGGCGGCGGACACCAGCACCAGAACCAGCAGAAACTTGCCAAGCTTCCAGGTCAGCCAGAGCGGTGCCCATGCCGGGAAGGTGATTACCTTGAGGATCAGCCAGAGCGCTTTCATAGGGTTTCTCCTTTCTCGCACGCGAGAATCAGTTTTCGTCCTTCCAGCGGAAGAACTGTTCGTTCTGTGCCGTAGCCTGGTTTTCCTGGTTGGCCAGGTTCGCTTGCAGGTTCATGTTCAGGGCCTGCAGCTTCGATTGGGCCGAGGTCAACATGCCGTTTTCAGTGGCGATGCGGTTCTGCAGGTCGGCAGCATCCTTGGCGTTGGTCGTCAGGTCCACTTGCTGGGACAGGGTGGCCAAGTTGTTCAGATGGACCTGCACTTCGCTGTAAAGCGCATCACCTGCGGACAGCGCAGCCACAACCGAGTTAGAACTGAGCTGGTAGTCCTTGGCACGATTGCTTTCCGGTGCGGTGAACAGCTCCTGCGGCAAAGTGTTGATCAACTGCTCGTAGTAGCTCTGCTTGCTTCCGTAAGCGCCGCTGTTCTGCCGAGACACCACCTCTTGCCAAGAGCCAGGTACGACCGAGGCCGAGTTAATCGACTCGTTCAGGCCAATCGCGCCACGACCGTATGCACCCTGCAGGTTGTTCAGGATGTTGCCCTGCGTCTCGTACTGGTCTTTCAGCGTCTGGTACTGCTGCTGCAGCACAGCCAGGTTCTGCGCCAGAGCCGCCCAGGTGCCAGCGTCACCAGTAGGCACACCGGTTGCGGAGGCCTGGCCGGATATAGCCACGGAAACGGCGATTGCCAAGCCGAGTTTCTTGATAGTTGTCATCATCGAACCGCCTTCAAGTTGTGGGTGTTTTTGGCCTTGGCTTCCTGCATGAACACAGGTACCCAGACCGATGGATCGTCGGTGCCAAGGCGCTCGATGATCTGATCCATCAGGGCGACACCAACGTCATTCGAGGACAGGACCGGGATAAAGTCGGACAGGTCCTCATCAGGGTTATCCGACGAGAGATCGAAACAAGCCCGCACCGATTCCCGACCACGACGGATCAAGAATTTGTGTTCCTTCGGGTTGAGCTTGCGTAGCCATTCCCGCTCGGCCACCGTCAGGTTTTCATGGTCTTCATCTTTCACCTGGTCGCTGGCCAGGTAGATCTTGGTGACGGTCTGCTTATCGATGGAGTCCGTTTCGCTGCGGAAATACTTGGCATCCGGCGTCACGAAGATAATCAGCCCGTTCTTACGGCGGATCTGCATGATGAAGTTGTCGATTTTCTTGCGCCAAAACTCGTTCTTGACCAGGTTCTGGCCTTCTTCCAGTACCAGGATGAACGGGCGGCCATTCATGGCCTGCTCGATCCGATGCAGCGGGTAGCTCATCACGACAGGCAGCTCGGGACGGGCTTCACCCCCCTTGAGCAGCTCCATCATTTCAAAGCAGTAGTGCCGCGCTTGCGAGAAGTCGATGGAGTCCTCGGCATTGTCGAACACACCCGCATTAGCGCCGGTAACACCTTTGGCGCCATGCCAGATGGCCATAATGTCGGCCAGTTCGCCCTGGCCGTAGGTCCAGACCACATTACGCAGACGGCGATCAGCAAGCGGCAGACCGTAGTTCTCCTCCACTGCTGCCTTGAACCGGGTAATGTCTTCGGCACTGGTCGGCGTCGAGGCGTAGCACTCGCGCATCTGCACTTGCCAATCGACCAGGTACGCACGGTTCTCCGGCGTATCGGGCAGCTTGAGCGGGTTCCAGCGCATGTTGCTGTGCGGGGAAAGCGTGGTGTGAACGCCGCCCATAGCCTTCATGAACACCTTTGCCCCAAAGCGGTTGTCGAACCAGAACACCAGCGGCTCAGCCTTGTCTGCCTCGGAAACCAGCAGGGTCAGCAGCGTGGTTTTACCCATGCCGGTATCAGCCGCCATGCCTAAATGGCCCGCTACCATGCCTTCCATTTCACGGTGGAAATTGAAGTTGTATTGCGTGTAGCTCTCCGTCTCAAAGGCGGTGATCGCAGGCCCCCACAGGTTGCCATCGCGACGGCCCCGGGCGTAGTTGTGCAAGGATGCAAACCCGGCGAAGTTGCTGGACTTGATCTTGCCGCGTCGACCGATCAGCGCTTCTTTCTGGCCCGGTAGTTGCGACCAGAAGAAGGTTTCCAGAGCGAACCATTCACGCACTGGCTTGACCAGCATTTCAACAAAGCAACCTTCCACCAGCCCAACCGCATGATCCAGGCGCTTGCGGTTGATCTCCCGGTTTGCCTCGGTATTCATTGGCAGCGATGGCACATGCACGAAAATGGTCAGGTGATGCGCACCATTGACCGCATTGCCACGGCGGAGGTCGCTGATACCTTGTTTCAGTTCCTTCTGGTCGTCCTCAGAAATGTTGTGCTTGTCGTCCACGGTCATGCGACGGGTTTCATCCAGCATCCCCTGCTCAGCCTCAATCCGGTTCTGGAAGGTGAACGACTGGGTGATGATGAACTCCACCGGCTGCTGCAGGAACTTGTCGAGCATGCGCGACGGTGTACGGCGCGGCCACTCGCCCATGCTTAGCATCGCGCCGATTTTCGACTCGGTGCTGCCACGGATCTCGCACATGTTGGCCAGGACCCGGAAATTCAGCCGGGCGTATGGCAGCGACTCTCTGATCAGCAGGTCCGACACGGGCACCTTGCGGTTGTCGAGGTTGATCAGGTAGTTGAAGAAACTGCTCAGCTCGCAGAATTCCTCACCCAGGAAGTCATGCACGGCTTCCGCTTCGTAGACTTCGTGATCACCAACCGTTGCCTTGAAGTCATGCCACTGCAGCTGGAAACGCTGCACGGCGTTGAACGCGGTTTCACGATCAATACGGCCCATACGCGGCTCAGGATGACGCTGCACCCGTAGCCGGCGAGTACCGTAGTCAGCCAGGCTACGCAGCACCAGGTTGGAGGCCTTGTAGAGCGAGTCGGCCATCGCATCCAGCGATTCCGCTTCATTCTTGGTGGCCTCGGTACCGGTCATCAGCGCGATAGCCCGATCCATCAGACCAGGCATACCCGCACGAAAACGCCTTCTTACCAACGAAATGTAGATATCGTTGATGTAGAAACCACGGCTCTCGTAGCGCTGGCGAAGACGCTTGTTGAACTGCTGGGAGAACCAGGTACCGCCTACGCCATCAGGAAAGTCGGTCACCTTGCGGCGCACGAACGTGACGTAGACAGTCAGGTCACTGCTTGCGATGGTGCGGAACACAGTGTTGCGCTGCTGCTCGAAGCGCTTGATCTGCTCGGCAGAAAGCGAGTCGAACAAGAGGCCGTCCACTTTGATGACTTGGACCAGCGCTTCCTCGCTGGTGATAACGGTTTCGTCATCGTAGTGGACGTCATACGGCACCATTGCGCTCACCAGCATTTCATCATCATCCAGTGCCGCAGCTTCTGGATGCTGAACACCAAGCGAAAGATCCATATTTCGCGTCAGCTTTTTGAATGCCTTATCAACGAGGCGCATAACTGCGATACCCCCAAAGTTTGCGTAACCGCGATGCCTTCAAGTTACTTGCTGCCTGTAAAACTCCGAATAGATATACGTCTTTACTGCATATCCAATACGAAATGACAAACAAGACTGGGATAAGACCCAACGGGTACAGTGATCGAATCAACAGTGCTAACAGCACAGGTGCTATCAGACTTATAAGAATGCTCGACAATGTGAATGGTCCGACCATCGAAGGCCGGGCCATTGCCAATACGAGCACTTCACCTTCTTCAAGGTCGTCGTACTCGGCCATCGCTTACCTCACTTCAGTGCGGTTTGCGCACCGGTTTTGATGGTATCGACCAGGTTTGGCGAGAAGAACACCAGGAACACGCCGGCAACAGCCCAGCCGAACTGGCCCCACGACATACGGCCCGACTTGGCCTGGAAACCGCAGAACGCAATGGCTGCGATGCCCAGGTAGTAGCCGATATCAAAGATGAGGAAGGACACTACGTCCTTGGCCAGGTTTTTCAGGCCGCTGAAATCCATTGCCGCGTTGGCGATTTCAGGGAGGATTGCGAAGGAGAACAGCGACCCCAACACTGCGATCTTGGTGGCCTTGGCCATCCAGTCATCGCGCATCAATGCCTTGTGCGATGGAGTCTTTTGCGAGAGAACTTGTTTCAGAGTTGCAGTGGCTTTGTCCTTGAGCCAGGTCCGCCAGGTTTGTTTGTCGTTGATACCTACGTTGCGTTGAGTTTTGCGAGCAGAGAGTTGCATACCATTGCCTCTTTGATCATGACGGGGAACCCCCGTACGTTACGGTTATTGCCTTATTAGGATTGTTAGGGCAGGTATCTTTTATGAAGTCGATAGCAGTATCGGCATTCTTAAATAACCGTGTTTTCCCTAACGAGGTTACTACGTTGAAGCGTTGTCCCGTTGAAGGGCTCTCAATGATTAATTCCCATTTCCGACCGTCGCTTTCCTGCCTTTCATTAAGGATTACTCGGTAATCCGGCTGGGCGACGGCGAAAACCGCCAGATCTTTCTTCTCTAGGCTCTGCATCTCTTCCCCTGGGCAGCTCTTGGCCAAATACAGGGGCGATACTGGAGTCCTCTTCGATTTTGTTCTAGATCCCACCTCGCATTTCTTCCCTCTTTCGAGTTTTGATCCATGAAATCCGTGTTTCGTGGTTTAAGATATGCCTTTCATTTCACGAAATCAAGGTTTCACTGTGAGAAATATCGGATCCATCACATTCGGCGACGAACGGCCAAGCCCCTGGCTAACGCCTGGTAAGGGTGTGATTTGAATAGGTCTTTGATTTGAAAAGGAAATATCCATATTTCTGGCATCTGCAATGCACGGACGCCGGCTTCGTGCCGGGTAACAAGGTGTTTCGGGGATGAGACACCTCGCGCAGAAGACAACGCGAAATACGTTTTGCTCAGATTGCCCGACGAACGGTCTAGGACGAGCTTTGGAGGGTCAGGTGGCAGCTGGGAGCCGCCCCGAACTGCCACCCTGGCCAACAGGATCTGTACGCAAGGAAACCATCCCGTACGACACATGCTGACGTGCGCGCAGTGTAGCAACTCCCTTCCCTACCTTTCTCGCATGCGAGAAAGCCACAGCGCTGATCCGTGACCCTTATCCATTTCCCGCATGCGAGAAAATCTAGTAAACCCTTTTTAGGGGTTGACTATGGGGTTTACTGATGCAAGCATGATCCCACGTTCAATCCACTGCTCCACCGGAGATCATAGGAAGGTCACCATGAAACGCACTGCCGTTGCGAACCAAAAGGGTGGCGTTGGCAAAACCACCCTTGAAGCCCACCTGGCCTGCTATGCAGCAGAACAAGGTAAACGTGTGCTTGTACTCGACCTGGACGAAAGCGACCTGTCGCAGTTCTTCCCCCCTATCGAGGATGGCGACGATACGCCCTACCTCATGGCCAGTCAGCTTTTCACTGACGAGCACGCCGGCTTCGTCCCGCGCCATGTCGCGCCCAACATCTGGCTTATCGAGGCCGACGTAGCGCTGCTGGATGTGGATGATATGGAGCTGGACGTTGTAACCAATCTCGCCAAGGCTCTGGACCGCTTCAATGACGAGTTCGACCTTTGCTTGATCGATACTCCGCCGAACCTGCAGCGCCGCATGATTGCCGCCCTAGCGGCTTCTGATTCAGTTGTCACTCCGTTCAACATCAGCGCATTCACCCTGGCTCGCATGCCGAAGCTAATGGCCACAATTGAAACTGTGCAGGATCAATACAACCCGGGCCTGCGTTTCCTAGGTTTCTTGCCGAACCTCATCAACAGCCGCTCAAGCGAAGAACTGGAGATCTTGCCGAGCCTTCGCGAGGAACACGGCGAGGCCATGTTCAACGAACAAATCACCCACCGCCCCTGCATCAACAAATCTCTGGCAGCCGGCAACCCTGTGTGGCGTAAAGCTCGCAGCGGGAGTCAGCGGGATGCGGGTAAAGAAATGAAACGGGCCTGCGCAGCGGTGCTTAGCAAGGTCTTTGCGGAGTGAGGATTGAATCATGACGGAGAAGAAAAACTCCTTTGGTCGTGCAGTTGCGGCGACGGCCAAAAAGCTTTCCGACTTTCAAAAGCGCCCGGCCAATGAAGGTGCGCTGATTGAAAAGGTCAACCCTGGCGAAATCGAGTGTGTGAAGCAGATCCGTAGCCAAGATAACCCAGGATTCTCTGAGGAATCGCTACGGGAACTGGCGGACGACATTCTGGTAAACGGCCAGATCGAACCCTGCGTAATACGACCGCACCCAAACCCTGAGTCAGGCTTCAAGTACCTGATGGTTGCCGGTGAACGCCGTTATAGGGCGTGCATCATTGCGGGTGTGCTGGTCGAAGTGACGGTGAAAGACCTCACCGATGCTCAAGCGAAGCGCATTCAGCGGTCCGAAAACGTTCACAGCGAAAACCTCACTCAGCTGGAACTGGCACTTGCCCTGCAGGAAGACAAGGACAGGCTCGGCACCCTGGAGAAGGTCGCTGCTGAATGGTCCAAAGGGATCAACTGGGTGGCTGAACGCCTTTCCTATCTGGTGAACGTCACCAAGGAAGGCGCAGGCCGCGAGGCGGTCGCCCGTGGCATCACTGCGGATATCTCGACGGTCAACGATATCAGCCGCCTCGATAAACTGGACCCGCAAGCTGCTGCGGATCTACTGGAGCGCGCAGAGGGCAATGAAGACCTGAACCTCCGCCAGGAGGTCCGCACCACATTGCGCAACACCAAAGCCCTCCGCGTACATAACGGCGGATCCAAGAAAGGATCCGATAAAGGCGCACCGGCGAACTCGACCCAGCAAACCCTGCTCGATGACCAGTTGGGCAAACTGCGCGAGGCAAACGCTGTGCTGTCAGCACAGGTGGAAACCCTCACCTCGGAAAACACCTACCTCAAGGCCGAGTTGGAGAAAGCCCGTGCGCAGCTGGCCGAGCGATGGAAAGACTCTGAATGACCGCCCGGCATCCTGACCAGGACCTGCGGATCCCCCGAGAGGAATTCGAGCGGATCCGCACCAAGTCGAAAATGCACTCACGCAGCCTCGACGTAGCCTTCGAGATCCTGGTCGAAGGCAAGGGCCTTGTCGCGGTCGCCAATGCGCACGGACTTACCAAGCAGCGCGCCTTGGCCATCCGCGACAAGATCTATTCCAGTTACCTGACACAGACCCCGGAGGGCTGGCGGTGCGCGCAGATCTGCGCACCTGCCGAAATGATTGATCGCTTCGTGCTGGAGGCCGACGCCGAACGGCTTCGGTACTGGCAGACACATTCCATGACCACCAAGGACGTTGAACCATGACCACCCCAACCGATAAGGATCTCGCCCAGCTGCTGCAGCCATTGCAGGAAAGCTTGGCGGGTATCAACCGTTCACTGCGTACGTTGGCCGATACCCGGCTGCTCGAAATCTTCGGCCCTGAGCTGTCAGACCGAAAGAAATGGACTGAGCAGTTGAAGCACGCGCACCAGGAGGATGACCAGGCGCTGTTTGATCTGCGTCAGGCCGGAGAACAGGGCCGATACCCAGGCGGATATGACCAATGGGTCAAAGACTTCGGCGAGGAAGAAGCCAAGAAGCTGGCAGCACCCGTGGTAAGCGCTTTGGAACGTCGAAAAGTTACCTCGGCAGAACTGGCCGAGTTGGAAGCCGCTCAACCTCTCTTGGCGCGGTTGTATCGCGAATTCAGCAAACTGCAAGGCTGATCCAGGTCCCTGGAGTGACGAATGGACCGGTCCCTAAAGTGACGAATTGACTGACATTGCGCCCACGGGCTAGGCGGCTGGCCAGGCGCCCAACCCTCGCATTCGTCACTTCGGGGACCGGGAAACTATATCGTCACAAATGGGTATACCCCATATGATACAGGTATGCCCTGCCCTGCCCCTTCGGCTCGGAAACAAAAAATACACCCATTCTGATACACTGATTTGAGTACACCCATACTGATACGGTATTCCCAATGTTCATCCGCGCTTACCTACGAGCTTCGACCGATGATCAGGACGCTAGCCGCGCCCGTGATCAGCTGGAAGCATTCGTCGCCGGCTTCGGCCTCGCCATTGCGGCCAGTTACATGGAGAACGCCAGCGGCTCCAATGCCAACCGGCCAGAACTCATCCGCTTGCTGAAAGACGCCAAGCGAGGCGATGTGTTGCTGGTGGAGAGCATTGATCGACTATCGCGCATGGGTGATCAGGATTGGCGGGAACTCAGGGCCGCGATTGACCAGCGCGGTCTGCGTATCGTCGCTATCGACCTCCCTACCAGTCACCAGGGCATGACCCTGCCCACCAACGATGAATTCACAGACCGCATGCTGTCGGCCATCAACTACATGATGATCGACATGATGGCGGCAATTGCCCGCAAGGATTATCAGCAGAGGCGGGAGCGGCAGAGTCAGGGCATCGTGAAAGCGAAAGCAGCTGGTGTGTACAAGGGCAGACCCGTGAATGAGGATCTGCGCAAGCGGGTGCGTGAGCTACTGGGCGCAAACCTCGGCATCCGCGCTACCGCAAGGCACGCGAACTGTTCAACCACCACAGTTATGCGTATTCGTGATGAGCTTTCAATCGAGCCGGGCGGGAATGGGTGACTAGCGCAGGCGCAGCCGGAGTCTGTCAACCATTCCCGGCTGGCCGCCGCCGGCAGGCGACTTTGAGGCCCTAACAGCCAAAGCAAATGCAGCTGGGGTTAGGAGATCATAAGAACGACGACTTGCCGGGCCTTGTAATTCGCGGCCTGCAGGGCAGTACCTCGCTCATACTATGCACGAACCTCCGATCATGATCTGTGAGCGACCATCGCTCACTATCTATGACCTACCCCTAGCTCATCATCCGTGAGCTAGGTTAGCTCACAGTATGAGCTACCCCCCTCGATGAGCTACCCCTAGCTCATGTGTGAGAGATATCTCACAAGATTTGGAAGATAACGTGCAAGGATGAGCTACCCATCGCTCACCAGATGAGCTAGGGTATGCGTGACTCATGAACGATATCTAACAAATCTGGAAGATATCGATCACGTAACGACACCGTAGGAGGCTTAATGGCCAGTGACAATAACGAGATCCGCGCCTATGCGCAGCCGGCCCAGCGCGGTACTTGGGTACAGACTGAACGCGCTGGCCATGAAGCGTGGGCTGCGTTGACAGCACAAGCGCCCCGCGCTGCTCAACTGATGCACATCCTCGTGCAACACATGGACAAGCAAGGTGCGCTGATCATCAGTCAGGCCACTCTGGCCAAGCTGATGGAAACGTCTGTCGCTACCACCAAACGAGCCATTGCCATTCTGACCAAGCACAACTGGATCCAGACCATCAGTGTTGGTGGCCAACGTGGCGGGACGCTCGCTTATGTAGTGAACAGCCGAATTGCATGGGCGGATAAAAGGGACAACCTGCAGTTCGCCCTGTTTAACGCTCGGGTACTGGTATCGACCGAGGACCAGGCCGATTTGGGCGATGCCAAGCTCAAGCAGCTGCCGACAATGGAAGACGGCGACATTCAGCTACCTGCAGGGCCAGGTATGGATCCACCCGCGCAGGAATCACTGGAAGGAATGTTGCCGGATATGCCTTCTATCCCCCACGGCAACTGACGCCAGAAACGCCAAGGAGGGACTATGTGGAAAATCACATTCAGCAAAGAGGACCTAGGAATCGGTCAATTTGGCGGAAGCGTACGGATGAACGATCCTGCGTTGTGGCCGGTATTGCCGGACACTAAGGTTCCTCTGACCCCGCTCTGTACGATCACCGAGGCCTTATTGCCAGTTCGTTTCCTGCCGCCTGGCATGGCCATGACGGTGTTCATTGCGCCGAACCGTAAGGCCAACGGTTTCAACCTGTCGACCATGCGGCGATACACGGTGCATCATCAATCAGAGCTGCAAGCTGCACGGGATAGCGGGTATGCGAGGGTGATTCTCCACACCCTCACCGATCATGAGCTGTCGCCACCCGACTCGGCCTTCATTCTCGACCGTGCATTCATCCGCAAGGAGGAATTCACCGAGGCAGAGGAAGATGCCGAGCTGGAGGACGATGATTTCGGCCTGGAAATCAGCAAGGTGTCAGGCCGACCTGCTTTTCTGCAGGACCCGATTTATGAACCCAGCTCCCGCTACATGTGGCTGCTACAGCTAAACGCCTCAGAGCTGGAGGACATTGGGCCTCGGTACGAAGGCATCTTTGAGGACGGCATTGGCCACCTCATTCTTGATATGCAGACCCGAAAAGCGCCGCAAGGCGCCGATGCAGGTTATTTCTTCATTCAATTCACCTAACACGCAAGGAAAGCCCGATGCCGAAGCCAACCACCATGAGCTTTGAACAACAAGAGCTGCACGCCAAGGCTCAGTGCCACGACTGGAACACCACCTACAAGCATGGTGCCCTGGTCAGCTACGCCGAAATATACGGCCAGGGTGAAACACATCGTGCCGAAACAAGGGGCAATGCGTGGGTGATGTGTGGCCAGGCCGTCATCTTCGTGGATGGTTTGTCAGGCGCTGTGTCGCTTGACCACTGCACCGTTGTCGCCGCTCTCGATGCGGCGCAGAAGTCAGCAACCGAGGAAACCGAAAATGTCTGATGAACGCTATGCGCGCCTGCAGCAGGCTCTTATCGAATCGGCCAAGCAACACCTGGTGGAATTGACCGGGGCTTTGGCATTGCCCAGTGGGGCAGACCGCAATGAAGGGATTTCTTCGGCCTGGTGGCAACTGACCGGACTGACCCAGCTGGTTCACTTTGACAGTGGCTTGGATGAGGCGACCAAGCAGGAGCTGGTGGCCATCGACCAGCTGGCCATCCAGGCCACAACCAAACCGGCAAACAAGGCATTGATGGCCAGCGAAGCAGACGCCGATATTGCGGCCGCATTGGCTGATCCAACCACTTCTTACTGGCTCAAACACAGCCTGCAGCAAGCGCTGCCGCGTGATCCAGTGGATGCGGTCAATGATGCGGAATGGCTTTTTGAGTTGCTGAATAAACGCTGTGTGGAGCAGCTGCAGCACGAAGCGCCACCGTCGATGGAAATGGAATTTCGCAGTGCTAACGGCACTACCACTCAGATCGATATTTCCCAGGTTGCGCCAGTCATCGAGCTGGGCGGCTTCAAAGCCTGAATGGCCGAGCGGCCATAAAAGACGAAACCCGCAGCACGGCAATGCTTGCGGGTTTCTAGGTTTTTGCGAAGGAGCAAAAATCCACGCGCTTATTGTACATCGAGCGCTGGAGATTTCACAGCGACACGGAGGAAGCAGCGATGGCCGATCAACGTTACCCGGTAAGCATCGGACAAGGCGAGAATGCCAAGCAGTATTCCGAGGCCTACCAGACCCAGCCAGGCTATGCGGTGCAGTGGAAAGGCATACTGCAGAAAGCACACGGCCAGGCCCTGGTGCGTTGCTTGTGCCCAGGCAAAGGCACTCGACGCTTGGCCGTACGGCACAGATCCGAACAGGATTCGTTTCACCTGTCCCGCTATCCGCACACCGGCGCCGAGCATGCGCTTGATTGCCTGTACTACTCGCCCGATCCCGACAAATCGGGTTTAGGTGCCTACAGCAAGGGCGTGGTCGAAGAAACCAAGGACGGTGACCTCAAGATCAAGCTCACCCTTTCGCTTCGCAAGAAGGATCCGGCAGAAAACCAGCCGATGGAGGGTACTTCCCCTGCCCCATCGAGCAGCAAGCCTTCCAAACCGGCGATGACCTTGTGTGGCTTGCTCCACTTGCTCTGGAGCGAAGCTGGCCTCAACCAGTGGGTACCAGGTATGGCGGGCAAGCGTGGACTCGGCCTGATTCACAGCCGGCTGCAGCACGCTGCCGACCGCATGCTCGCTTCGCGCATGCGCATTGGTGACGCTCTGCTCATTGCTACAAGTTCGGCTGGCCAGCAGGCCGACGCCAATAGTCAGAAGGTGGCCAGCGCGATCAGAAACAAACGCCGCCTAATCGTCGTCGCCCCCTTGGCGGCGCACTCCGAAGAACGCGAACACGCAATGAGCGGCTATCTCGCCATCGCTGGCTTCCACGGAGTACCGCGGCTGCTCATGGACGAAGAACTATGGCAGAGGACCGCCAGGAGCTACGCCGCCGCGCTGCGTGGATGGCGCGAAGGACGCCGAGTGATTGCCATTGTCCAGACGGATCAACCCACAGTGCCCGGCAAAGCCCAAGCGCTCAATGTGGCCCTGATGGTTGTCAGTGACGAGTGGATACCCGTTGAGTCGGGCTATGAGGCGGTGATCGAGGCGTTGCTCCGCGATCAGGGGCGCAGATTCATCAAGCCGATGCGTTTTGATGCGGAGCAGGAACAGGTGTTTCCCGATTTCTGGCTGATGGACGTAGGCGCCGGCAGGGAGCTACCGATGGAAGTTTACGGGCGTCAGGATCCGAAGTACCTGGCCCGCAAGGAAGTGAAGTGCGCCTACTACACGCGGCACTACGGGCCAACCGGATGGTGGTCGTGGGACGCCAGTGCGGACCCGCGAGGCTTGAGCATTCCCGCATTCCCCCCGGCTCGGCAACCCTAACATGACCACCATTGACTGGGCGCTGTACGACTGCAAGTTGGGCCAGATCAAGGACGTTGAACTGGCCCGGTTGATCGGCTCGACCCCGCACCGCGTGCGCCGTCGCCGTGAGCAACTGGGGATTCCGCCATGGTCTGTCGGCAAAAAAATCGAACCCTTCAAAGATCTCTTAGGCTTTGTCGCAGACAGCTCGATAGCTGCCCGCTGCGGCGTGGACGCCAAAAGCGTCAAGGCCTACCGCGAGTCGTTGGGCATCTTGCCCTTTTTCCGGCCCGCGCCACGCAAGCAGGTGCTGCCCATCGGGCACGATCTGAGGCCCTATAAGCCGCTGTTTGGCTACGTCAGTGACCAGGAGATCGCCCAGCTCGCCGGCGTTGATTTGGATCTGGTGCAGGACGTACGCGAGGGGCTTGGCTTTGAACCCATCCCGCCGTTGCTAGGCAGTGCAACACCAGATCCAGTACCAGACTTTCACGGCCCGTTGCTGGGTTACGAATCATTGTTTGCGACCATGACGCCGACAGAGATCAGCCGGAAAACCGGCGTACCGTACCCTGTGATAATGCAGCGCTGCGCCTTCTTGGGCATTCAGCCCTACAAGCGTGTTTCGGTAGCGTCCCGCTACGATCACTTGCTGGGCAAGGTGCCTGATGCGCTGGTGGCGAAGCTGGCAGGCGTTTCGCGAGCCAGCATCGGCGCCCGGCGCAAGCGGTTGTCGGCCCAGGCTAAAGCCGAGCTTTAGCTAATTCTCGCACGCGAGAATTACCGACACTGCACCGTCCACAACTGATCCCAGCTGGTCATGTAACTAGGGCTAAGCAGGGCACGACGCATGCCCCAGTCAGGCGTCAGTGGGACCGCTGCAGTACGCAAGCAGTCATGCCCCCATCGGCGGTTGATCTTGTCCATCGTTGCCATGAGCGCATCCGAGCGCTCCGGCTGGCTTGGGCTGAAAAGATCCTGCGTGTACTCTCCCCGCTTGCGCAGGTCCATCAGCAGCACCTCGGCCTTGCTATACGCAAAGCCAGGCCGGTAGATCTCTGCTGCCGCCTGCAGTGCATATTTCGTCAGCTGCCGCACATCATCGGTTGGGAAAGCCGGAATGCACGTCGCTGCGTTCGCGTACTTGGGTCCGTCGCCATGAAACGAAGTCTGGATGCCAATGCGTAGAGCGCCGCATAGCGAACGCTGCATGCGCAGCTTTTCAGCGGCACGGTGAATGTAGGTCGCCAGTGCTTCCTGCAGCTCTCTGAGCGTGTGAACCCGCTTTCCAAACATCTTGCTGGAACAGATCGATTGCTTGGCCGGCGCGGTCTGTTCCAGGTCCATGCACGACTCGCCTGCCAGCTCACGAATGGTCCGCTCCAGTACGACACTGTATTTGCGACCCATGGCCCGCGCATCCGCTTGCGATAGTTCCCAAGCGGTGCTGATCCCGTCGCTGGCCAGGTTGTCGCGCATACGGCGCCCGATACCCCAAACCTCATCAACCGGCATTCGCCGGAGCAGCCATTCGACCGCCTCTGGTTTGCGCAGATCCACTACCCCGCCAGTCTTCTCACGCCACACTTTTGAGGCGTGCTGCGCGGCCTTGGCCAAAGTTTTCGTATGCCCAATGCCCACACCCACTGGCAGCGCCGTCCATTGCAGGACGCGGGCTTGAATGGCCCGGCCTACATCAATGATCGGCTCGGGAAGGCCATCGAGCCTGCAGAACAGTTCGTCAATGGAATAACGCTCCCAATCGGGTACCAGGGAGGCGATGGCTACGCCAACGCGGTGACTCAATTCGCCATAGAGCGTGTAATTGGAGCTGAACACCGCGACACCATTCTGTTCGAGGAAACCGCGTACCTTGAAATAGGGATCGCCCATCTTCAAGCCGAGGGCTTTAGCCTCGTTCGTACGGGCCACGATGCAGCCGTCCGAATTGCTTAAAACGACGACCGGGCGCTGCCGCAGCTCCGGTCTAAAAATGCGCTCGCAGCTGCAGTAAAACGAGTTGACGTCTACCAGGGCGAAGATAGGTCGGGAGCTGTCAGCAGACATGCTTGGTCAGGTCCCAGGTAACAACCCCGAACACATCAATCGAGCCGTACTGATCGGGGGTGATGGTTTTATAGTCCGGGTGGGCCGATTCCAACAGCCAACGATCATCGGGGGCCTTGGCCAGCCGTTTCACAAGCGGTTGGTTATCCACGTAGGCCAGAACGATCTGGCCGGTTCTCGCAGTGATCGATCGGTCTACGATCAGCACCCCGCCGTCGTAGATTCCCGCGTCACGCATGCTTTCGCCCTGGACACGCACAATCCAAACATGCGGCGCCCGAATATTCAGCAACTCATCCAAGGAAATCGGCGGCTCATAGTAATCAGCTGCAGGGCTAGGAAAGCCGCCTGCAGCTGTTCCGGCGAGTACCGAAATGAGCTGGCTTGAGTCTCGAAGGGGCTGAATAGATACAACGTTCATGGGGCACCGAATTGATACTGTTTGCATATACAGTAATGCAGGCCGTACGGCGCGGCTAGAGCCGCCTGGACAAAAGGCGGATCTTTCCGTCTGCAGGAGAATCCACACCATATCGAGTGCCATTGAGGCGCAGGTGTCATGGCTACCAAGAAAAGTGCGGTCCCTGCTCGCATCCAGCCGCAGCTGGTGGCCTTGGTGACACGGCCACCAGCCGGCGACTGGGCTTACGAAATCAAGTTCGATGGCTACCGCATGTTTGCCCGCATCGATGCCGGCGTGGCTCTGTTCACTAAAAACGGTTACGACTGGACGAAGCGCATGCCGCGTCTTGCCCTGGACCTGCAGTCACTTCCCATCCGTGGCGCCTGGTTAGATGGTGAAGTGGTCGTGCAAGACGACGACGACCGCCCAGCGTTCCAGTCCCTGCAGGAAGCCTTTGCCACCGGCGACACCGACCGCTTGATCTACTTCGCCTTCGACCTCTTGTTCATCGACGGCGTGGACCTAAGACCCCGGCCTGTCGAGCAGCGCCGGAACCTGCTACGGGTATTGCTGGAACAGGTCGACCTTGACCAGGTGCGGTTCTCAGAAACCCTCGAAGCGGATCCGGCGCATTTGCTGGCCAGCGCTTGCGCGCTCGGTATCGAGGGCATAGTAGGCAAGCGATTGGGCAGTACCTACGCCGGCGAACGGGATGGCTCCTGGATCAAGCTCAAATGCGTGCAGCGGCAAGAGTTCGTGATCTTGGGCTACACCCGAAGCTCTGCCGGCATCGGCTCGCTGCTGATCGGTCTGCATGATGACGCTGGCCAGCTGCAGTACGCTGGTCGTGTCAGGTCGGGATTCACCGGACGCGAGCTGGACAGGCTCAAAAATCGGCTCGGCCCATTGGTACGGAGAACGCCGGCTTTACGTACGCCGCCCAAGCTGCAGGGCGGCGCCGTGGTATGGGTAGAGCCTCAGCTTGTGTGCGAGGTGAAGTTTGCCGAGTTGACCCCAGCCGGCAAAGTTCGCCACGCCGTGTACATCGCTCTGAGGGACGATAAGCCGGCATCGGCCATCAGTCTGGAGAGCGACACCGACCCTGTGTAACCAGGCGAAGATGCGCCGGGAGGCGATTGTGTATGAGGTTCATATCGACGCCGAGGCCTGTGTTATCCAGTGTGAAATCACGGATGTGATCGAGGCCGATCCTAACCCAGGCTTATGGTCCAGCGACTGGGACGCACAGGGGTATCGCGAGCTGGAATTCAGGGTGCTTTCTGGTGTGGCGTACGACGCAGATGGTCACCCCAGCGATCTAGGCCGCAACGGCTGCGCCGAGGTGGCCGACCGTTACGCGGAGTTCATCGAGGACGATTTATGGCACCAGCTGGACAACGAGCGAGGCGACTAGCGGGCAAAAGAAAACCCGCGTTGGCCGAGGCCTCAGCGGGCTTTCTCCGTCAGTCAGGTATTAGCCGTTCCAACTATCGCGAATCGCCTCTACCAGGAGCTTTGCGAGCACCTGAATAGAGAGATTCTTTAGGAAATTTTTCATCTCCAAAGACCTCGATTGGGGCCTCTGTCCCTATCAATGCTTTTCCGGAACACATGGCACTGACAAGAGCATGGTCAGATGATCTTTGCGAGACGCGGGCGGGGCTGGTGTTAACCAGGGATCAAATCCGCGCGGATTACTAGGCCCGCGTCCCCAGCAGTGAATCTTTAGACGGGAAGCACCCCACCCGGCGCACAGGTCACATCGACTAGCGGATCTTACCTGCTCGGCTGTCGCTATGCCATCACTGGCAGTCGCAGATTTCCACTTTTACCGGGGCGAAAAAAAACCGCCTTAGTAGGGCGGTTTTCTTCGGCTTCGCGGTTAGTAGCCGCGTTACCAGGTCTCGCAAAGATCATCTGACTGGGTTCATATTTACAAAGGTAAACATGATTGGCAACTCTTTTTTGAGTAATGGACCCGAAGATTAAGGCCGAATCGAGAGGCGAATCCAATCCCGAATTGCATGGCGTGCCCCCTTCGGGGGGCGGCTGTCGTGAACCAAGCCCCGGCCAAAAGCACGCCGGGTCTTGGCCCTACGGGCTTCCATCCTCACGCCTCCGGCCTACGGCCTGCGCGCTCCGCTTGCCGGTCGTTCCAGGGAACCACTGCGGCTAGCTCAGCAACCATCGGTAGGAAGCGGACGCCCCAATGGCCTATCCGCCACCAGGCCTTGCCTGCAAGGGGCTTTCGCGGCATATCCTCGCTCGCTGCGCTCCCTGCGGTATTC
>Ga0308157_10001464_pt1 | contig 48289 bp, 45 predicted proteins | sample PhyBR1_FD_201035 | JGI IMG/M metagenome (GOLD analysis project Ga0308157, IMG submission 201035) | Phyllosphere microbial communities from UC Gill Tract Community Farm, Albany, California, United States - DLSLB.R1 | ecosystem: Host-associated > Plants > Phyllosphere > Unclassified | place: USA... | reverse complement strand
CTGCTGATAACAAAACTATCGGTCGTTTCCACTTAGATGGTATTCCACCAGCACCAAGAGGAGTTCCTCAAATCGAAGTAACTTTCGATATCGATGCTAATGGTATCATCAAAGTTTCTGCAACTGATAAAGGAACTGGAAAATCTCACGATATCCGTATCGAAGCTTCTTCTGGATTAACAGCTGAAGAAATCGAAAAAATGAAAAAAGACGCTGAAGCTAACGCTGATGCTGACAGAATTGCAAAAGAAAGAGCTGAGAAATTGAACGAAGCTGACAGTACTATTTTCCAAACTGAATCTCAATTGAAAGAGTTAGGAGATAAATTGACAGACGATCAAAAAACAGCTATTGAATACGCTTTAACTGAATTGAGAATGGCTCACCAATCTCAAGATCTTGACGCAATCCAAAAAGGATTAGACAATGTAAATGCAGCTTGGAAAACAGCTACAGAAGCAATGTACGCTCAAGGTGGTGAAGGACAACAAGCTGCTCCACAACAAGAGCAGTCTTCTGGAGATAACGTTGAAGACGTTGAATTCGAAGAAGTCAAATAAGTACTGATTAACATCAGTTAACAATAGTTATTAAACCGCTGTAAACGAAATGTTTACAGCGGTTTTTCTTTTTTATTCTTTTTCGTTTATGCTGTTTTTTAGTCGTTTTTTATCATATATTTGTACCATATTTGTACCGGCACTTAAAAGGCGATAATGTGGCACTTATGTATACTTATGGCACTTAAATTGGGGATAAAGGCGATGAAAAGAATAAACAAACAATGTCTTGTATGCGCGGAAGTGTTTCTGCCCAAGACCGTAACTTCTGTCTACTGCTCGCCAAAATGCAGTAAAAAAGCATACAAGCAGAAGGTGAAGCAGCTTAAAAATGAAGCTGATATCAAAGCGATGATAGAGAAAATACCGCAGGATAGGGCATTTCTTTCCGTCTCTGAGGCTGGCATGCTTTTTGGAATTGCCAAAAGAACCCTCTACAGGCTTGTGGGGCAGGGAAAAATTCCGTCAGTTAATCTTGGAACCCGCCTTGTAAGGATCGACCGCAGAGTAATGGAAGGGATGTTCGGCCCTGCCCGCAGCCTGCCGCAGGTTGAAAGCCAACCGAAGAAAAAATTATACAGCCTTGAAAAAGAAGACTGCTATTCCATCGGTGAAATAGCTGAAAGATTTCAGATATCTGAAGGTTCTGTCTACAGCCATATCAGGAAATATTCAATACCTACCAGGCAGATCGGAAAGCATGTATATGCTCCAAAAAGCGAAATTGATAACTTGTATAACGGAAATGATTTTATATGAAACAATTAGCAAAAACCAAGGTGACTGTGCGTCTTCGAAAAGCAGAAGACCGAGAGGAATGGTATGTCTACATAGAAAGCTATCCTGTTGAGGTTTCCGGAAAGAAAACGCCACAGAGAATCCGTGAATACTTAAACAGAACCGTAAAAACCGTGGAGTGGGACAAGCAGAGAACCGCCCGTACAGATGCGCAGGGCATAAAATCCTATAAGCCCAGACGCAGCGATAACGGAATAATAATCACCAGAAGCGAAACCGACCGTGAAATTATGCTCTATGCCGACGGAGTGCGTAAAATCAGGCAGAAAGAATATGATAATACAGATCTGTACAGTGATGCTGAGAACCTATTGGCTGAACAGAAAGAAAAAGCAAAAGAGGATTTTATCAAATACATTGCCTCTGTGGCAGCAAAAAGGCATGCCCGAAGCTCAAAATCCATTATGATCAATTGGGAGCGGACCATAGAGTTTTTAAAAAGCTATTCCAAAGGCAGGCTGGTGTTTTCCCAGATTGACAGCAGAATGGCGGAAGATTTTAAGCTGTTTCTGCTGGCTGCGCCGCTCGGAGGAGGCAAAAAAGGAATACTTTCCCGCAACACTGCAGCAAGGTATTTTTCCATATTTAAAGCGGCTTTAAAACAGGCCTTTATCGACGGATATCTAACCGTTGATTTGTCTTCAAAAATAAAAGGCATACCTGAGCAGGAATCAAGACGCGAATATCTTACCATTAAAGAATTGAACGTGCTGGCTGAAAAGCCCTGCGAAAAAGATGTCCTTAAAAGAGCCGCGCTTTTCTCAGCGCTTACCGGCCTGCGTCATTCCGACATTCAGAAACTCCGCTGGAAAGAGATAAGCTTGGAAGACGGCATGGCCAAACTGCATTTCACCCAGAAAAAAACAAGGGGTGTCGAATATATGCCTATTTCTGAGCAGGCTTTGCAGCTCTGTGGAGAGCCAAGGCTTCCCGGGCAGCTTGTTTTTGAGGATCTGCCGGACCCGTCGTGGATTTCAAGACCTCTGAAAAAATGGGTTGAATCTGCCGGCATTAAAAAAAACATTACCTTCCACTGCTTCCGCCATACATTTGCAACACTGCAGCTGTCCAGCGGGACAGACATCTATACGGTCAGCAAAATGCTGGGGCATACCAACGTAAAAACTACTCAAATCTACGCCAAAGTAATAGATGAGAAGAAAAACAGAGCTTCGCAGGCAATACAATTGGAATCTTTAAAGAAAAGAGCGTAATGAAAATAAAGTACTTCGAATATATTACAGTTTACCTGTCTGTTTTTTTAGTCTGTTTTTTTGTCGGTGCAATCGGAAGACTGGTGCTCTTGGAAAAAGGTGCGGATGAATATACGGCCGGTGTTTTTTTTTGGATCAGCACTGGATTTGGAGTTTTAATGTTTGCAATTCTAAGCCTGTTTCTAAACGAATTGGCTGCAGGAATACTGAATCGTTTTTTGAAGGCTGAAAAAAAGCAATCGCCTGAAAGCCTCATTACAAGTGAGGACCTTGTAAAAATAGAAGAAGGGCTTCAGAATGGTTTAATTAAGCCCGAAATGCCTGAAAATAAAAATTCAGCCCTTGATATTGAGAAGATAAGGGAGGAGCGTCAAAATGCAGTCAGAAATCAAAAACAGGAAAGGATTGATACAGCCATCCGTTATGCAAAGCGGGAGTTTGCGCTGTACGTTTCGGATGAAGATCTGGAACAATTGGGAAGGAATATAATCATATATGCTGAAGGCATAAATTTCGAAAATATTAAGCCGGTAAAAGTAAAAGATCTGTCCAATCTGGATCTTTATCATTTTGGCTGGAATATCTGGAATTGTTTTAAAGCCAGCAGGCAGGACAGAGCCGCACAATTTTTAAAATTGACTTTTGCCGACGCTTTAAAAGATGTTGAGCAGAAAAGCATTAAAACGCATCTGAAAGATGATGAACAGAAAGGTCTTTTAAAGATTGTTGAAGATCTTACATATTTTTAAATGCCGATACTTGTAAATCACTGTGTTTTTCAGGTGTTTCTCCTGTGAAGAAGGACACAGCAGAAACACTTTTTTCATTTGCAACATAACTATTAAAAACGACAGTTATGGACACAAACGAAATCTCTTTTGAGAACCTGCCCAAAGCAGTAGCGCACTTAGTGAAAGAAATTGCCGAGATCAAAGTTCTGATTCAGAATGTGCAGGTATATGAATCTAAAGAAAAAAGCATTCCAATCGGCATTCATGAAGCAAGCCGGCTGATAGGGAAAGCGAAGCCTACAATTTACGCTCTTGTGCAGCAGAGAAAAATTCCCTGCTATAAATATGGCAAAAAGCTGTATTTTTTTGAAGAAGAGCTTTTAGAATGGATTTCTAAAGGGAAAAGGAAAACCGTAGAGGAAATCGAAACAGAAGCGATGAAATTGAATCATAACCGGAAGAAATAGCCGGCAGGAATACCTTTGCCGCTCGATTACATCCTCAAAAAGAAAAATACAGCTTCTTTTTAGTATTTTGTGCTTTAACACGATTTGAACCGTTCCAAGAGCAGGATTGAACCTTAAGCCCGAAACCGCTTTCAATGCAGCTTCTGTTTAACGTTAACTAACTGATTAACGGTGGTATGTTTTTGTTAGAAATTTATTAAAAATACTGGATTCTAAACTAAATTAACCCAGCTTTTAAAATCCCCATTAACATTGATCCAAATTTCATGAAGCAGGAAATGAGTTGCATTTCATGCCAAAATTTGTAATGATTGATTTCTGCTGGCTGCAGACTTAACTTTTAGCCACAAAAAAAGTATTAGCTCTACCTTTAATTTTCAAAATACTTGCCCGAAAATGTACAGGCAAGTATTGTTATGAAAATAATTCCAGCATAAATTTTAGCCATTATTATTTTATTTTTTTACTGCGAATAATTAATAAAATAGGAATCATTTATCGCTAAAAATAATATTGCTATCGAATTCCGTTTTTTCAAACAAACTATACACTTTATGACGCAAAGAAACAGGGGTGACTTCAATAAAATAAGTCAGCAGTTCTTTTGATGTTGGATAATTAGGAGTTTTTGATTTCAATTTTCCGTTAGAATTGTTCCAATCACGAATAAACCTTTTTAAAGCAAGATTAACCTTTTCTTCCCCAATATAATTCTGAAGAGCGTACATAACTAAAATTCCTTTTGCATTGAATATATAATCTTGTTTTTCAACTAATTCTAATGGTGCTTCTTGATTAGTATATCTCTTTTTTGCCTGCAGATAGACTTCTTGTTCTTTTTGCAGAAGCTGCTCTATTTTTTCTTTGGAGTATTTCTTTTTCATCACCACTAAGGCAGCATATTGGGCCAGGGTCTCCAAAATCATATTTTTTCCTTGAACATTAGCCGCCTGCAGCTGCATTCCCCACCATTGGTGTGCTAATTCATGCGCTGTTCTGTAGAGAATAATATCCACATCTGATTGGTCATCAATATTGAGCATAAACTCATTGGATTCCGAAAATGTCACTGCACCGGAGAACGACTCTGCTTGCTGGGTGTAAGCAGGAGTTTCTATGATTCGAATATTGCTGTGCTGATAAGGGCCGTAATTTGCAGAAAAATAATCAAAAGATAATTTGAAAGCCTGGATCATTCTCTCCACGTTATATTGATGTCCTTTTTGATAATAGATTTCCAAATCTACGGGGACTGCCGAACTATTATTTTTAGGGTGCCATCTGCTTTTGGAAACTTCATAATCTGCCGATATTATCGCATACTGATTTACTATGGGGTTATCTGTTTTATAATGGAAATAGGAACGACTGCCTAATGTCCATCTCTTTTGTAAAGTGCCTGAGGAAATTGCCTTTTGCCTTTTTTCTGTCCCGATAGTAACTTCAAAATTGATTAAATCAGCGCTGCCTCCGGTACCTGCATAAGTTAATTCCGTTTTATCGTTTCTTTTGGCCATTCCTTTTGCAGCCGGAAGTTCAAATTCTGCCCTGATTCTAGTATCATCAAGCTCGTATTCTTTGCTGTAGCCCAAAGTTGGAAATGCTTTATTTGTCAAGAATGTACCGTTTTGAAGTACACTGCTGTTAGAATCATTTTCTTTGAAACCTTTTGTTGTATAGGTCTGTTTAAATTTCATTTTAACGGCTTCCCCCCCCTGTAATGCTTTCTTTAAGGTGTAGATGTAAAAACCGTATTGTTTATAGTGTTTATCTAAAAAAACTTCCCGTCCAAAATTTACTTCTTCTAGATTTATTTCCGAGCCCAACGGTTTTTGCAGATAGATTTTATAAATAGGTTCTTTTAAGGTATTGCTAAGGATGTAATAACCTTGAACGGTATAAGCTCTGGTTTTTGGATACAGCTCAACTTGCAGCTTAACATCGGTAATTTTAGGCTGCGGCAGATATTCAAACCTTTTGAGCGTTTTTTCATAATCTGCCTTAAATTTTAATCCTTCAGCCGTGTTTTGATATTGGTTAAGGATATTGGTATTGTAGAAAATATAACTTCCCAGCAAAGCAAATACCAGTAATACTGACAATACAAATTGGAGCAACGGTTTTGTAAATCGCTGCATACCCAGCTCGATGCGTTTTTTTAAACTGGTTTCAGTGCCCCTGACAGAGAGAATCGAAGCGAGGATTAGCAAGAGAATGCCAAATGCAATCCAATATGCCTTAATCCACAAATAGGATACTAGAGAGTGACCGTAACCATTCATGTCTGAATAGGAACCCAGACCGCTCCCGCCAAATTTGTAAAGATCGTGCTCGAAACCAAAAAAATCCGAAACAGTATTTAGGATAACAAAAAACATTACTAAAATAAAGCCTGTGAATTTATTATTTGTCAGCGCCTGAAAGAAAAAAGATATAAAAGTGTACAAAACCAGAAAGGGAAAAAACTCAATAAAAAAGCCATAGAAATAAATATCCAGTTCATAGTGATACCAGCCGTTTGCCGTTTGAAAGGTAATCCCAAATATAATTAGCGAGAGTATAAGTACGATATAAATCAATAAAAGGCCCAGGAATTTGCTCAGCAGGCTTATAATACCTGATATGGATGTTGCGTCATAGATTAAATCCAGCTTAATTTCTCTTTCTTTCCAAATGAGCTCGCCAGAATAGAAGATTAGTATTATTACAAAAAAATATAGCGATAATTCTTTTAATTCTTTTATAACAAGATAGGTTGTAGGATAACTGGCAGCATCATATGCAGTATTCAGATTAATAGAGTTTATTAAAATGATAATTAATGCACAGATGATAATAGCCCAGAATGATACCTGCTTACAAATGGATATAAAATAAAACCATGTAAGTTGTAATAGCTGAACAAATTGTGATTTAAAATTATACTGTATTAATACTATGGGGATTTTGAGATTCTCGTTAGCGGCAGTAGTTAAGTCATGGATAGTCTTTATTTTTTTCTCTTTAGGTTTTTTGTTTTTTGCTATACTAAAATTAAACTTGAAGTACCCTACTATTAAAATAAGCATTCCTAGAAAAACCCAGAATAATTTATTGTATAGAAGCACACCAGTAAAAGGAACAAGCGTTGAATTGCGTTCTGCCGCTGTAAACAAGGCATTCATATCAGTGAGCGTTGTCAGGGAAAAAGGATCTAAAAGGGCTTGCAGGAAATCGTTCTTTATAGATTTTGTCAATAGAAAGGGAACAAAAAGAAGTACTCCCTGTGTATAGACTACCATTAAGTTTCTGCTTAAAGCGCCACTAACAAAAAACAATGACGATCCAAAAAACAGCATGGGCAGCACTATAATTATAAAGGGCTGAATGTAAGCTGAAAAGTTAAAAGGCATTAAATTTTCCGGATAACGCCAAGGCATAAATTCTCCCAAAGCAAATCCTAATAAAAGCCCTGTAAATACAAACAATAATACTGCAAAAGAGCCTAGAAACCGGCCTGCTAAATAATCCCGCTTTTGGATTGGATTAACAAATAATAGGGATTCTACATTGTATTGATAGTCCCGCAATACTGAAACACCCATAATCAAAGAAGTCACCATCATTAAAATTGCGGCAACAGCAGCCATTGCTTTAGCTATTACTATAGGCGCATTTGTTTTTACGGAACCCATATCAATCCCTTGAAAGACAAAGTCCACACCCGCAAGGGAGAAGAAGAATATAAAAATAAAAAAGATATAGGTGTCAGGGCGTTTTATTCTGTATTGGATTTCGAATTTAAATATGTCGTACCACATGGTTAATCGTTAATTTTAATAGATTAGAATAGAAAATTTTACTTGATTAAGTATTCAGGAGAATTAAAGTTTCTTTTTAGAACTGGCAAGAATCTGCGAAAAGTACACATCTTCTAAACCGGCATTTACTGAGATAAAACCATTTTTCGGATTGTTTTCACTGATGACATGAATTATAGGTTTTCCAAGAAATAATTTTTCTGCAATTACGTTGTATTCTTTCTTATACTCTTCCAATTCATTTTTATGAATTGTTTTTTGATATATTTTTCCTTCAGTCTGGTTTATTAGTTCCAAAGGATTTCCTTTAAGAAGCACTTCTCCCTTATTGATGATGGCCATGTTGGTGCACAATTCCTTTACATCATCCACGATATGTGTTGATAGTATTACCACTGTGTTTTCACTAAGCTCGCTTAAGATGTTATAAAACCGGTTTCTTTCAACAGGATCGAGTCCGGCAGTGGGCTCATCAACAATAAGTAATTTTGGGTTATTGAGTAATGCCTGCGCGATGCCAAAACGCTGTTTCATTCCGCCTGAAAATCCGCTGAGGTTTTGGTTTTTTACCTCATATAAATTAGTCTTATGCAATAGCGCATCCACTATTTCGCGGCGTTCTTTTTGATTAGTAATTCCTTTTAACACCGCTAAGTGGTGCAGGAGAACTTCAGCAGAAATTTTAGGGTACAAACCAAATTGCTGGGGCAGGTATCCCAATACTTTTCTTAGTTCATGTTTCTGCGTAAGGGCATCTATATCTCCGAGTTTCACGCTGCCGGAGTCTGCCTCTTGTAATGTGGCGATTGTTCTCATTAAAGTTGATTTTCCTGCACCATTGGGACCTAAAAGGCCAAACATGCCTACCGGAATATCCAGCGTTATGTTTTGCAGTGCGTTTACACCATTAGAATAGGTTTTGGAGAGATTGGAAATACTAAGACTGTTCATTTGTTTGAGTTTAAATTTTAAACAAACGTATTTTCTTAGCTGATATCAATAAAGTAAATGTGATGAACCAGTGTGTTTTGTGATACAAATATACAGGGTGCTCATAAAGTGTTTTCATCACTTATTTCTGGCCGTTGAAAGGGCTGTGCGCATTGTTTGTCAACTTATTTTATCAATAATTTTTATTAATTTACATTTGTGATTATGATTTTAACAACTAACAATAACAAGAGGAATATCATCGGGGCAATTGCTTTAGTTTTAGCAGGAGTTCCAATAGTGGTAATATTTTTTATAGTAATTACCTCGAATAAGGATTCTGTAGTACTTTTTGAAAACTATAGTCCAAAAGTCAGCATTCCGATTATCAGTTTTTATTTCCTGCTCTATCTGGCATTATTTTGCTTTGGCATTTATTGGCTGGTAAAACAAATTTTGTTTATTATTAAATTAAAAAACGAAAACGGAAAAATGGAACTGCTGCATCTGCAGAATCAGGTAAATCCCCATTTCTTTTTTAATATGCTCAATAATTTGTACGGCTGGGTGGCAAAGGATCAAAAAAAAGCACAGGAGTTAATTTTGAAACTTTCCGATATGATGCGTTACAGTATTTATGAAGGCCGGAAGGATTTTGTTACGATAGGAGAGGAAATTGCCTATTTAAAAAACTACATCGACTTGCATACTTTACGCTATCACAAAAAGATAAACGTAAATTTTGAAACTACTGTGGAGGATGATCAGCTTAAAATAATTCCTTTACTTTATATAATGCTTTTGGAGAATGCATTTAAACACGGTGTCGAAAATTTAAGAGAAAATGCATTTGTTACTATTAAACTTAGTTCAAATAATAATACTATATCTTTTAAAGTAGAGAATAACTATGATACGGATTTAGTAAGTCAATCATCTGGTATCGGTATTAAGAATTTGAAAAGAAGATTAGAATTGGCTTATCCAAAAAAGCATGAGTTCTGGGTTTCAAAAAATGATACTATATACAAAGCAAATTTAATCTTAAAAGTGTAATGATCAGGTATTTAATTATAGATGATGAACATATAGCCCATGCTATTATTGAGGAGTACTGCAGCATGCTTCCCAATATGCAGTTAAAAAAGAATTGTTATGATGCCTTAGAGGCCCTTGATTATTTAAGAAATCATACTGTAGATTTAATTTTCTTAGATCTAAATATGCCCAAATTAAAGGGATTTGATTTTTTAAAAACACTGGCATCTGCACCCAAAATTATTGTTACGACGGCTTACCAGGAGTACGCAATTGAAGGTTATGAACTAAATATTATTGACTACCTCTTAAAACCATTTGGTTTTGAACGTTTTTTAAAAGCGATAAACAAAATTTCCAGTTTGACTTCTAAAGTAAGTATCAATCCTGGGCAGGATGAATATTCAAGAAGCATTTTTTTACGTGCAGATAAAAAACACATACAGATTTTTATTGGTATGATCTTATATGTCGAAGCATCGGGAAACTACGTTAAAGTAATTACCAAAAATGACAATTCAATACTTGTTAGAGAAAAACTCTCTGATTTGATGGAATTACTGCCTAAAAATGATTTTATGCAGGTACATAAATCCTTTGCTGTTGCCATTAAACATATTAAAAGTGTGGAAGGAAACAGGATCAAAATCGGTGATTTTACAATTCCTATTGGTAAACTGTATAAGATAAATGTAAATGGGTTATTAAATTCAAAATTATAAAAGCATCATAATGTTTTCTTTATAAGTTTGTCCAATAGGTACTTTATATTTATCAATTAACATCCTGTTACCTTCAATCTGTTTAATTTTATCTTTTGCAGCAATAAAAGATTTATGGGTTCTTATAAAATTAAATTTTGGAAGAAGCTGTTCAAAATCTGAAATTTTCTGATGGCTTATAATCATGTCATTTTTTAGATATACTTTACAGTAATGTCCATAAGCTTCTATAAACAGTAAATCGTCAAAATGAATTTGATGGTGCTTTTTATCACCTCTTAAAAAAAAGCTATTTATATTTGGTTCTATTTCGTTTGGCGGCAATGCAACACTACTTTTTTTATTTTGAGCACTATCAAATGTCTTGTTAATGGCTTTTAGAAATCGGTCAAAGCTAAAGGGCTTTAGTAAATAATCAGAAACATTAAGTTCATAACCCTCTAAAGCAAATTCTTTATAGGCTGTTGTCACTATTATTTTAGGTGGATTGGGTAATGTTTTTAAAAAATCGAAACCGGATAATTTGGGCATATTGATATCTAAAAATAGCAAGTCTACTGCATTTTCATTTAAGAATTCCATAGCTTCAAAGGCATTATAGCAATTTCCTTTCTTTTCCAAATGGTGCAAGTTTTCACAATAGTTTTCAATAATACGATGCGCAATAGGTTCATCATCTATAATTAAATAGTGTATCATGTCATTTCTATTTTTAGATGTAATTTATAAATAGAATCTGTAATGTCAATTTTCATTTGGTGTTTGTTAGGATATAATAGTTTTAAACGCTGTCTCAAATTGTTTAATCCAATACCGGGAGTTTGAGATTCCCGCGATTCAAAGTTATTCTCAATGTCAAAACAGATTAGATTATTATAAGTTTTTAGATTAATGTGAATATAAGCATATTCCGTTAAACGCTCTACTCCATGTTTAAAGGCATTTTCTAAGGGAATAATAAAAAGTAAAGGCGCAATTTTATAGTCAGCCTGCCCATCATGACTAAAAGTAATATCGACCTTTTTTTGATATCTTATTTTATGCAGCTCAATGTAATTCCTTAAATATTCTATTTCATCCTTTAATGGTATGATATCTTCTTTTCCCATATAAATGGTATAGCGCATTATTTCAGATAATTTTAAAACAACATATGGAGCATCCTCGGATTTCTCTATTATTAGACCATATAGATTATTTAAAGTATTGAAAAAAAAGTGCGGATTGATTTGGCTTTTGAGTAACGATAACTCTGCTTTGGCTTTTTTTGACTCAATTGTTTTGAGCCATTTCCATTGCTGATAGAACCAAATTAAAAGTAACACGAAAAAGGGAGCAGTCAGGATAATTTTAATCTCTTTTTCCTGCTGAAAATAATTATTAAAATTAGTATGAACCCTTATATAGTAGAAGTAGCCTAGAGCCAGAACATAAAAACCGAGTACAATCAATGCATGCTTCTTAAAATAGGAAGGCGCTATAATGGAAAAAAAAGATAATCCAATACCAACTAATCCTATAAATGTTACCGGATTATCAATTATTTTGGAATTCATGTCGTTTATAATGATTGCCCAAAAAAAGGCAATCAAGATAAGCAGCTTTAAGCTAGTGGCTTTATGCTGTTTTAAAAATGAATAATAATGAATAGGCAGTGAGATTATCAGCCAGCTAAAAATGAAACTCAGTGTGTTGGACAATAGGGCGGTATTATCAATGTAAATAAAATGAAAATATAACAAAACAACCACTATTATCCTTTGGATCACCAATCCATATATAAAAGCTTTGTACTTTTTAAGAAATTCAGCCATGAGTCAAAATTAACAAAAATTGACTTTTTTTCTCTTCAATGTGCATCAATTCACTAAAATGAGACATAAACACTAATATTTTCGACTTCAACTAGATTTGATTATGCAAATTAATTGTATGTGCTAACTATTTAAAGGTTCATGAAAAAAGTTTTAAACCATTTTAGTCTGCAGATAGGTTTGCTGTAAATTATAAATATTTAAAAATAAAACATTATGAAAAACCATTTTAAAATGATGCTGCTAATGCTGCTTTTAATTGTACAAAACGCAATGGCACAAGACAGTAAACGGCTTTTGGATACAAAAGATAAAAAGGCCATTGTATCGGCAGTAAAAACTCATATTGAAAAATCTTATATCGATTTAGATTTGTCAAAAAGAATGATAATTGAACTGGATAAAAATTTAAAGTCTAATAAATATAAAGAAATTACAAGTCCTGTTGAGTTCTCTAAAATACTAACCCAAGATTTACAACGTATCAGCAAAGATTTACATCTAAAAGTTCGATTTGAACCTGAGCATATTGCCAGGGAAAAGAATGTTATTTCTCAGGAAGCGAAATTAGAAATGGAGAAAAGAATGGCTTTTCAAATGGCCGAAATTAATTACGGATTTAAAGAGGTAAAAATATTGGACGGAAATATTGGCTATTTAAATTTAAACCAATTTGCAGATATAAAATATGCAGAAGAAACAGCAACAGCTGCAATGAATTTTTTAAGCAATACCAACGCATTCATTATCGACCTGCGCGCTAATGGAGGAGGTGTTCCAAATATGATGCAGTTATTATCGAGTTACTTCTTTGAAGAAAAACCTGTTTTATTAAGTGATTTTTATGAACGGGAAACCAATCAAAAAACACAGCTATATTCGTTTGAAAATGTAAACGGAAAACGAAGTGCAAACAAGCCGCTTTATATTCTAACCAGTAAGCACACTTTTTCGGCGGCAGAAGCATTTACTTATACTTTAAAACATTTGGATAAAGCTATTGTAGTTGGCGAAGTTACCAAAGGTGGTGCCAATAGAACTAAACGAATTAATTTGAATGACGGATTCACAATATCAGTGCCTTACCTGCGGTCGATTAATCCGGTTACAAAAACAAACTGGGAAGCAAAAGGTGTTCAGCCCGATATAGAAACTAGTGAAAAAGAAGCCTTTGTCTATGCGTATATAGATGCTGTAAAAAAAACAATGAAAAAAAATAAGAGTACTGTATTGAACAAAATTGGCTATGCGTTTTTACAAGATAAACAAATGGATAACGCACTGATTGTATTTCAGGAGAATGTAAAATTATTTCCAAATGATTCCAATTCCTGGGATAGTTTAGGTGAAGCGTATTTTCTAAATCAGGATAAAGAGAACGCATTGAAATCGTATAAAAAAGTTTTAGAATTAGATCCTAATTCAGAATCAACAAAAGCAATGATTCAGAAATTAGAAAGTATGAAGTGATACGAAATCTATAAACAAAAGTAAGATGAATGTATTAATCCAAAAAATATATAAAAAATGGCGCCAATTGTCTTCAATCGGCGCCATTTGGCTATAGTGGCAGGAACGGACAAATTTCTATAAATTTTATGGAAGATTTGCGGAAATTGGCGTACTACTGGTAGGGCGTGACTTTCAGTGGCTTGGGCAATTTGATGCTGACTGGCTCACTGTAATTAATGAGGCTCAAAGTATGACAATATTTTTAAGGACTAATCGTCCACGTCCGGATAAATAAAGAAATTCATATTATTGATCTGTCAAATGTATTTAGATTTCATAAATATTCCCAGTGCTATTGAAAGTACGTCCTTGTATATTCTAATTGGTATGTTTGATTTATGTTGTTGTTTTATTTCTGAGACATTTATAACAGCGTTATTTTATTTCCATTACAGCAGTGACGGCAGGCTTTGATAACTATAGCTTTAAATAGTATGCTTTGCATGTATTAAAGGGAGTATCACGGTAAATTCAGCCCCACTGTCTTTTTCGCCAGATGCACTAATTCTTCCATTGTGTCTTTTTACTATTTTTTGGCACAATGCAAGCCCCAGACCATTGCCCTCGTATTGGTCTTTGGAATGGAGACGTTCAAATGGAGTAAATATTCTTTCACTAAATGCCGGATCAAGCCCGATACCATTGTCCTTAATTTTGATCTCTACAGATTTTATTCCTTTATGATCGATTAGTGCTGAAGAAATGATTACCCTTGGGGGCTGGTCTGCTTTTGAAAATTTTAAGGCGTTTTGCATCAGGTTGTAAAAAAGCTGGCTGATGAGAATAGGGGCCCCTTCCATTTCAGGGAGTTCACAAGTAATTAAAATAGCATCTTTTTCTTTAATGACAAGTTCAAGATCCGTTTTAATATTTTCAATAATTTGATTGAGGTCAATTTTCTCGAAGGGCTGACTAGTTTTGTCAAGAGTAGAATAGGTTAAAATGCCTTCTATTATATTTTCCATTCTCTTTGCGGACTGATCAATTTTTAATGTATATTTTTCTGAATTTCTATAAAAACCAGATTTGCTCTCATCACTAAGCAGCGTATTGAAAATTTTAATTTTTCGAACAGGCTCCCGGAGATCATGGCTGACAATTCCTGCAAAATGAAGAAGATCATTATTGGAGCGTGTCAGCTCTTCTGTCTGATTTTCAACCTGTTTTTTTAGCTCTTCTTCAAATGCTCGGTGTTCTTGAATATCCTGAATGACACCGATAATAGTTTTGGGAATGCCGTTTTCATTATTTATGATTTTACCGCTAATTTTGACCCATTTTGCAGATTGATCATTGCTTATAATTCTGGCTTCATAGCTTATTTCTCCGGTATTCAGAGCCTCCTTATGCGCCTTTTCCCGTACAGGCAGATCATCGGGATGCAGTCGGGAAATCAGTTCATCAGTGCTTATTTCTTTATCAATAGAGCAGATGGCATTAAAATTCCCGGAAGTTTTAATTTTTTTTGTGGCCAGGTCAATTTCGTAGGTTCCTATACCCGAAGCGTCAATTGCCATGGTAAGTTTTTCATTTGAACTTTTCACCTCTTCTTTAGCCTTATTAAGATCTGTTACATCGGTTCCTGTATTGAGTACACCGTATACTTCTCCCTTTTCATTAAATAGGGGAATAAAACAGTAATTAAAATAGTGTTCGGTGATGATACCCTCGATAATAAGGTCCACTTTTTTATTTTTGGCATGAAATGCAATGCCGGTTTTCAGCACAGTCAGCGCCTGATCAAAAATTTGCTGATCCTTAATTTCAGGGACTATATCAAGATAGTTTTTTCCAATTACCTGATCTCCTTTACCCCAGGTCTTAATCATGGCAGGATTGGCAATCTCAATGGTTAAATTATTTCCCACATACACTGCAACAGGCAGGGGAAGGGAATCAACTATATTATTCAAAAGCATCGGATTTTGGTACATAGCGATTTTGTTTTGGTACCTGCGAATCTAACTAGAATTTTTTAAAGAATCTTTACATTACATTTTTAAAGTGTTTCACAATTTCAATTAAAATATTAAAACTATTCAATTGTATATTATTTGGTTTTAAAAATAAAAATCTCAATTTCAGTAAGTTCCGATTAAATAAGCTATCTTTAAGCAATTAAATACATTAAAATGCAAGAAGGTACAGTAAAATTTTTCAATGAAGAAAAAGGTTTCGGATTCATAACTCCTAATAATGGAGGGGACGAAGTTTTTGTTCATGCTTCAGGTCTATCAGAAAACATTCGTCAAAACGACAAAGTAAGATATGACATCGAAGAAGGCCGTAAAGGTCCAAACGCAGTAAACGTAGTTGTAGCATAATATACTATCATAGTTAACTTATAAAGGCACCTCTAATCAGGTGCCTTTTTTGTTTTATGGATGTGGTGTATATATTATTAGTATTTATTTTTCAGGAGCTCTTCCCGCTGTAAGATGCACCCGAGCGACAGCGAACTGGCGAAGCAATCTTTTGCCCAGCCTCGGGTCAATTGTATGTAATATTATTTTTTAGGAGCTTTTTCCCGCTATTCGCTGCAATCTTTTGCGCCGAACCCCGGCACAAAAGGATTTCCATTGCACACAAGCGAAGCGAACTGGCGAAGCAATCGGGGCTAAAGGCCTATGGGGCCTTATTTTAGAATTCATTCAGCATATAAAGATTTGTGGCGTTTTCCCCACTGTTCCATCTGCTGGATTATCGGTTTTAATTCACAGCCGATTTCTGTCAGCTCATATTCTACTTTAGCAGGGATCTGGGCATATGCCTTCCTCTTAATGATATGATCCTGTTCCAGTTTTCGCAGCTGCAGGGTCAGCATACGCTCTGTTATATTGGGTATGGATTTTCTTAATTCGCTAAAACGCATTTTGCCCTGCAGCAGCCAGGAACAGATTACAAGTGACCACTGGCCGCCAATTATGTTTGCCGCGTAGACCTCTGAACACTCTTCTCCCAGGATTTTCTTATTTTCAAAATTGGTGCTTGTCACCTTAACTTTCGACATAACTTACATTTTTGATAGTACCTTACAATTGGCTGTCCATACAGCCGCTATGGCTTTTATGTTATAGCTTTGCAGCACTATTTTAATTAAATAATATAAAGTTCAAAATTAAATCAAAAAAGGCAATGATGAAAAAAGGCTTCACAACTATTTTATTATTGACGGGGGTACTCAGCATTTATTCTCAAAATGAAAACCTGAAATTAAAAAAGACAACGAACATGAAAAACACAGCTTTATTAGTTAATGCAAACCAGCATGTAAGAAAAGGAGAGTACGAAGCGTATCTATCGTATCTCACTGAAGATACCAAATGGGAATTTGTAGGGGAAAGGACCCTTTTAGGAAAAGAAGCAGTTAGGCAGTATATAAAAGATTTTTACCTTGCACCGCCGGTATTTGATATGGAAAAAGCCATAGAACAGGGCGACTTTGTAACGGCGACAGGCAGCATTGCCCTCAAAAATGTAAATGGAGAGTATGATCACTATTCCTATTGTGACATCTGGCGGTTTGATAATGGTAAAATAGCCGAACTCAAGGCATTTGTTATTGAGAAAAAATCCTGACTTATCTAAAAACTGCATGTTATGCCTGCTAATTTTTAAAGAAAAAAAGTTTCAGAGTTTGATTTTGTGCTAATGAAGAAAAAAAAGCGTGCGTGCCGGCTCAAAAGGTGCGCATTTTCTCTTTCACGAATTATCCAGTGCACCATCCTGACAATCTTTAATTTTTTAAATAAGGCCAGCAATATTTATAGGGAATTTAAAAAAAGTAATTAGGCGCCAAAAAAATATATTTAAAATTTTTAATTTCCCCAATATTTTTCCAGTAATCCTTGGTTTTATAATTTTACCAGGTATTTTGTAAAACGATTTCTCCGACTGATTCGTTTTTATTTCCAACTGTTTTTATAATGCTGTACCTTGTATAATTTTCAACTGTAACTTCAATAAGATAAGTTCCTGAGTTAAGGTTTTTTATTAAAAATTCTCCATTATCATCTCTGGCTTTAAAATCTTGGATTATTTTTTTTTGATTTGTAAAAGTATTAAGTTCAAAAACCTTAATCGAGAATGATTCAATAGGACTAAATCCACTATCTAAAATCCTTCCCCAGATGTTAAAAGTTTCCTTCAGTGATGGAGCAGCAAAAAGGGGAATAGAAAGCAAGATAATGAAAAGTATTCTTTTCAGCATAACATTATAGGGGTTAAAACAGTTGATAAAGAGTTTTTATACGAAAGCGAAACTCTATGATTAGAGATTAGGTAATGGTTTTATTTTTTATAATTTATCTTAATGATTTTAAAGTCTCCTCCGCTGCTGTCTGCTGTAAACAGCCCTATTTTTCCAGGTGTTCGATTGTTTAGTTTTTCAACCATCAGCGAAGGGTCGGTTGCATTGTTTATATATGCTTTAACAGTTGTTCTGTCAATTACTAATTTCATGATAAACCAATCATTAGGGTTTGGTGGATTGATGATTTCTTTCTCAAAAACCGCATTGCTTTCCTTTCTTAATTTTTCCCAGGTAAAATCGGGATGCGAGATGTATTGCACAGCATGAATTCTCCGGACAGAATCTTTAGCAAAAAAATTGAAAGGACGGCAGTAAACAGCATCATAATTAATATCATCGACACCATGAAAGGCAATCCCAATAAAACTTCGCTGGAAAACATCCTGTCCCCGCATTTCGATTTCAATTGTGCCGTTTTTAAAGTCCCGGACAGGCAGCCAAACTATGCCTTCCTTTTTACTTTCCATTATTTTTAGATAAGCGCCGCTGTCACTGGAAACGATTTTGATCTCTCTATTTACTGATTTTAGCTTTCCTTTTTTGTACAGGCTCGCGAGTTCGAGGGTTTGTTGTCGTTGGCCCAATAAAAAGCAGGGGAGTAATATCAAAGTGAAAATAGAGCTAAATTTGATTTGCTTTTTCATTGAAATGCTATTTTAATTGTCTGCTAGTTTAAGTGTCCTACTGAGAATAGACCATATTTACTAGTGATTTCGATAAGGATGCTTGCTGTCTTTTGATAAAGATATTCTCATGTACAAATATATCATACATGTAAAATAGAATAGTTACCAGTTAGATAACAGAACTACCATTTTGATAAGCATTTCTGAATTCTTTTGGTGAGATCCCTGTCTGTGCCTTGAAGAAACGTGTCAGATGATTGGCTTGGGAGAATTGCAATAGGTATGAAATTTCATTTATATTAAGGTTGGTATAAGACAGCAGGGACTTTATTTCAAAAAGAATAAATTCATTTACCATTTCAGAAACGGTAACCCCGAACTGCTTTTTGATGCATTTGTTTAATGTTACCCTGCTGATACCTAACTGCTGCGCGTAATGGTCTATATTTCTTGTCGTGCGGACTTCATTTTGCAGAATCTCTTTAAACATAAATGCAATGCTGTTATTTTCTGTTTCTGAAGACAGAAGGTAATGCTCTGCATAGGCCCGGTTGAGTTTGATTAGTATAAAGTACAGCAGTGCCCTTATAATATGTTCGCTGTCGGATCTAAATGTTTTGATCTCACTGAGCAGCTCCTGAATTATATTCGTTAACTGTTTAAAGAAGTCATCATTAACCTTTAGATAGAGCGGTTTGGTTTTGTTGTAGAAAAACTGCAGCCTGAAAGAGAAGAGTTTATCTGAGAAGAAATTAGATAGGAAGCTGTCCTGGAAAAAGAGGAAATAACATTCGATCTTATTCTTGTCCAAAAACCATCTTCTTTTTTGAAATGGGGAAATAAAAATGACTGTATTATCTGAAATTTCAATTCTCTGCTGGTCCAGTTCTAAACAGCCGTTTCCTTTAGAGAAAAATATAAGTTCATAAAAATCGGTATGATGAAGCTCACTTTCAAAAAAATAATGGGGGATGTCTTTATACGTGCCAATATCAATTAGGAGCTCAACATTATATTTATTTTTTAAGAATTTAAATCTCTTCATTTTTAACGTTTTTCTCATTAGTTAGATGCGGATATTTAAATTGTAAGATTGACCATCTCATTTTGCTAACGATCATCGATACAAATCCAATGCAAGCCGGTAAAAATAGTTATTTAAACGCAAATTATGCGATAGGTTTGCATTCCAAGTTTGCACCTATCCAGGTTTTGAGAGCAGCTATTCATAAATCTACGTTTTTTATCCCAGAAGCATAACCGAGAAATTCATCGTAACTTATTTGGTGAACTTCGACCAGTCGTAATCAAAAAGGCCTTTGCTCGCTCTCTTAAAAACAAAGTATAGGTCATGTATGCCTGTCTGCTTCCCGGTAAAAGTGTGCTAAAAGGGTAAATGATAAATGTTTTAAGGAAACTGGGTGTAGAGCCGCAGGCTATTGAACAGCCTGACCTCAGTGTTCCGGAAAACAAAATGATGCTGGCTTTTTATTTGGCTGCACCTGAGGTTGAAAATGACAGAAGAGCACTAAATACATTTCAAGGGCTTAGACGTGGAAAGAAAGAGGGTAGGCATATGGGAATGGCTGCTTATGGATACGCTAATAAAATAACGGAGGATGGAAAAAAGTATATTGCCATTGTACCGGATAAAGCTGTAAAGGTTATTTGGATTTTTGAACAGATTGCAAAAAATATTTTTAGTACGGAATCTATTTATCAAATGGCCAAAGAAAAAGGTTTTGCTATTTCTAAGAATAACTTGTGGCTTATTATAAGAAATCCACTTTATTGCGGAAAGATTGTTGTTCCTAAGTACAGAGATGAAGAGGAGAGATGAAGAGGAGAGATGGGGCAATGGGCAGCATGAGCCAATAATCAGTGAGGGATTATTTTATCGGGTACAGGATGTTCTTGGACCTTGACGGTACAGAATTCGAACCATTTGTTAGACGATTTAAAAATTTTAAATGAAGTCTAATTTTGTGAGGTTCGAGTGTAAATCTAAATCTCTCCTAAGTAATGAATTAAAAAAAGCTTATTTTTGAAAAGAAGAAAATACTTAGATTTATCAGGTGTAGCCTAAGTAGAATGTCGGATCATATAAGTTAGCAACAAGTTTAAACAAGATGAACATACCAAAAACAACAGATGATTTTCAAAAAGATTTTTATTTGTCTATTGACTTAATGGATAAAATAGGAGATTTAAGAATAAGACAACTTATTGATAGGTTGGATAACGTTATGGATGAAATAATTGTAAGCGCTATAATTCAAATATTCGAAAATGTAGATAGACCAAACACTCAATATACCGACCAAAAATATGCTGGAATAATATTAAATAAGTTAAAACCAAAAACACAAATTGATTTAAGTACTATCCTAAAATCTACAATCGAAAATTGGAACAAAAGTGTTGAAGAATTCCCTTTTTGGCTAAAAGAAAATTATGGCCTCGAATCACTCAAAAATACATTGACTGAATTTGATGCTAAAAAATTGAATGACATCCAAACTGAAAAAATAAAAACAATGAAATGGTGGCTGAAAATTTAAAATTGCACTAAAAACCTATAGACAACAGTTCTTTCAATCGATTTGAGGATTTAGTGGGATTATTTGTTTTTATTTATATTTTAGTTAAACCGAAAAAAAATTATTTTCATAGCCTGTAAACTTCTTGTAGAGTCAAAACGTTATAAGCCATTTCGAAAACTGGAAAGTATAACAGAAATTTAAAATATGCGAGATAAAAACAGAATAAAACCCATTATTGAAAAACTTGAAAATCTGTGGCTTTCAAATCCTGATTTTAGATTAGGACAACTTATTATGTGCATAATAAAGCCTGAGGAAGCTAATCCAAAAATATTCTATCTTGAAGATGATGAGTTCTTAACGAAATTGAATGAACTTGAAAAACGATGGAACGAAATTAAAGAACAAGAAGATGAATAGAGCTATTTCTCGAGTGCCAAATTCGAAAAAAGCCTTAATTTAATCTCAAACCATTTGTAGTACGAGAATGTTATGTACAGGAAAAACCAAAAAAAACAATGAGGAAATTTATAATAATAGCAGTAATCTTTATTAATTTTAGTTTTATAAATCTTGGAATGGATTATTCAATTGAAGCTAATGTGAATACAAAATGCAAAGATAATTTTCCTCCAAGATTATCATTCTTCTTTGAACAAATTGGAGGTTTTGGAGATAAAAGAATGGTTGCTCAAGTAGAAAAAATTCTAAAGATTGATCTCTCAACATTTCAAGATTATGATTATATGGATAATGAAGAATCACCAGATAGGTATTGGAAAAACATAACCACATTCGAAGCTGTAATAAATAAATTAATTTTAAAAATTAATACAAATCCAAAATATTACGAAAAGGTAAAATACAATCCAATAAAACCAGAATATGCGTTTTCTTCTGATGCAAATGAAATGAAGAAGATTAAAGCTAAAGAACAAGAATATGAAAATCATCCAATGTATGGTTATCCATACGATAATAAATATTTAAGTAGTGGAGCTATAGTGAAAGATTTAGAAACACTGAAAGACATATTAAAGTGTTATAAAAAAAATGGAGCAACGAAAATCAAATTGAGTTACAACTAAATTAACTACACTTGACAGCTACTACAACTGGTTAGTCGATTTGCATAATGGATATGCTAACTCATCATTAGTTTAAGTTCAAAACTACATTAGCTTTAAAAGTTGAAAGAGAATCGTAAACCCTTATAGATCCACGATGGGCTTCGAACCAAAATTCCCTGTAAATAGAGGCATTTTCAAAACTAAAAAAATCCGCTAAATTTTCAAACCATAAAAAAGCCTGCAAAATATACACTTTGCAGGCTTTTTAAATTGTACAGTGACCTTGGCGGTACAGAATTCGAACCAATTAATGGAAGATTTGAAAATTTTAAATGATGTTTAATTTTTTGATTCGACGTTAATATTACTATTGATTAATCGTGTTTGTGCTGATTCAATAAAGCAGCAAGTCCACTGAATTTAATACACTGTCAGTACCAAAAGCATTCAACGAATTAAAAGTTCTTTTGATTATTTATAAGTTTATTATTATATATTTGATAATAAATAAACCCTGACCCTTGTCAGACATATCTACCCAATTTTGGGGTGATAAGTCTGATGTTGTCAGTAGTATATAAAAGTTAGCAAACATTTTGAAGATGAAGGACGAATTCAATAACTTAATGGAACTATGAAGAAAAGAATACTTTTTATCTTAATTATTTTAATAATACAAAGCTGTAATAATGGATTTAAGAATTTAGGAGATAACTACTCTTTGGCTTATAACGAAATGAACGAAGTATGTTTAATAACACCTGCAGAAGGCAGTGGTGATAAAATAGTAATTTATGGAAAAATTATTGACTATGATTTTGATGAAAATTTTATCTTAGCTGTAGAGGAACGAAGAGACAGCATAAAAATTGATAAGTATTTAGCGAAACAATATTATATTTTAACTAAAAAGAATGATTCGCTGTTTGGCCCAATGAGCAGATTTGATTTTTTTGAAACCAGAAAAATGTTAAAAGTCCCAAATAATCTGAATGTAAAATAAAAACGTTTGCTAACACACGCTACAAGCAATTTGGGCATTTGGCTTAATGGAAAAATTTGTTTGTATTTGGAAGATTTGGCAAATCCGAAAGATTACGCATCCTTAATTCCAAACTGCTTGTAGCGCGAGAACGTTATGGTGTATAGCTCCGTTGAAAAGGAACACCTGATTTTAATTGGTTTTTTAGTTCTGAAAACATAATAAAGCTGAAACCGAACTGAGCGAAATCGGAACTGAAATTATTGCGGACAAACAAGCGTAAACCGCTTTTCGGACATTCCGAAAGCGGAATTTTTTTGTCGATTTTTTTTGAGGTTTAATTGAAGTTTCAAAGTTTGTTTGTAAAACGGAAACTTTTGGAACGTAAAATCGGAAGGCGGAAAAGCTTTCGCAATTGGAATTGATTATTGAAATGTCCAAACTTTTGTGCTCAGCGTGCGTGTCACTAAACACCATAACACACGCTACAAGCAATTTGGGTTTTAGGCTTAATTTAAAGTTGGTTGTGTGTCAGAAATATTTGGCAAAACCGAAAGTTTAGGCTAATTTAGTCCCAAACTGCTTGTAGCGTGGGAACGTTAGGTATCATAACGCCAAAATTGCGAATAATGAAGAAATTTTACTTTTTAATTTTACTTTCTATTGGACTTTCAAGTTGTCATAGAAAGGAATTTGCTAAATGTGATTCTTTGAAATCATACATTTATTCAGATGCTACCGAAGAAGAAGTTTATGCATTGAAATTAACTTGCAATGACACAGTATTTCTAACAGAATATTTACCTAGTCAAAAATCATTTTTCGCTATAAATAATACAAAACATAAAATAAAAATAGACTCTTTAGTTGACAACATTGATTTTTCCCATTTAGAAGATTCATGTTGTGAATTATCATTACAAGACAGACACGCCTTTAAATTATTGATACAAAATGGAAAAAAACTTGATTCTGTATTCGTTTATGGAAAAGCTCCAGCCAATATCTATAAAATATCTGCTGAATTCAGGAAAATAATTAAATCATTAAAATTTTCTCCTTACAGGAAAGATATAGATTACGGAAAACATATTGTTAGATTTCCTCCACCACCGCCACCGCCATCTGACAAAGAAACTGCTAATCAAACTATATTTAAAACTTGGAATTAGAAAAAATGTAAAAAAGTTACGCTACCTAACACACGCTACAAGCAATTTGGGTATTTGGCTTAATGGAAAAATTGTTTTGTATTTGGAAGATTTGGCAAATCCGAAGATAAGGCTTAATTTAACCCCAAACTGCTTGTAGCGCGAGAACGTTAGCTGTAATGGCAAATGAAAAACCAACATATGAATATTGATTTATTACAACTGAAGGAAAAACTTAAAACTCTATCCGGCGACGATTTTGACTTTGAAGTTGCAGATTATTTGTTGACAATCAAATTTGACGAAAAGACTCTTAATCAAATGCAGAAGCGAGTTGTATCGACTAGCATTCTTGATAATGAAGTTTTCAATGGTGGTTTTGACCAATTTTACTTGAATAACGAAGATGAATATATTGACGACGCAATTGATGGATTACGTGAATTTGGGGCAACCGAATTTCTTGAACTTGCGATTAAATCAAAAGAAATTTACTTAAGAGACAAAGAACTTTATGCACATGACCGAAATCCTCATTTTGACACTCTCGATGACAGGTTTTATGAATTGAATCATTACGGTGAATTAAGGATTAACTATGTTAAAGCGCATCTAGACGAAATAATAAAGTGAATACAGAACTGAACGCACAAAGCTACTACAGCTAACAGCCGTTTGGCGAGATTAGGGTTTTAGGCTGAATTTAAAGATGGTCTTGTATTTGGAAAATTTGTGTTTAACCGAAAAATCCCGCTTCTTTAATCCCCAACCTCGTCAAGCGGCAGAACGTTATATGCCATTTTAAAAGAACACTATGCAAAGTAGAACTAATAAAATCATTCTAATTCTTTTTCTTTTGACTTTGATTTCGTGTAGCAGAAAAAAAGAAGAAGAAAATCCGATTAAATATTTCGAATTTAGCTACGACGATACTTTTGGTTCAAGTTTTACACTAGTTTACAAACCTAAAGACAGTTTATATATCAGACAGCATTGGTCAGCAAGTGAAGTATTTGACAGTTTAAAAATACCGAAAGGTAAAACAAACTATTCCGCCAAAATTAACTCAAGTGATGAACAAAGCTTAGTGAAACTTATTTCAGAACTGAAACTTAGAAAACTTAAAAATGAATATTTTGAAGATTATAGTGATGGTCGGACTTATGCAGTATTTATAGATAAAGATTCTATAAAAAAGTTAATTTCTGTTCATAGCCACAATGCTCCAAAAGAACTTGATAGTTTAGCAAGATGGATTTATAAGTTCAAGCAAAAATTAAAACTCACTAAAACAAAAAAGGAACCGAAACTGAAAAGTGCAAAATATGTACTTCCGCCTCCACCACCTCCACCTATTGAGAAAAAACAAAACGGCATATAACAGCCACTACAACGGATTTGGGCAATAGGCTTAATGGGAAGTTGATTTTGTATCAGGATGATTTGGCAAATCCGAAAATAGCGCTTAATTTAGTCACAAACCCGCTGTAGTGCCAGAACGTTACCAGCAATAGAAAATCAACACTCTGCAAAAATGAAAATCTCCCGAATTCTAATAGAAAATGTGTTGCCGAATACAATTGGAGCAATATTATTTATAGGATATTTTATTCTCAAGGATAAGCTCACAGACCAAGCAGAATTAGAATCTTGTGAAAGATTTTATATTAGTAATACAGTTTATTTAATCTTTGTTTCTGTTATTGTTTTACTTTCAAGTTTATATCAAATAATTATTGGAAACTGGATTCTTAAGAAAAATGAAAGCAATTTTGTTTTGAACATAGTTAATATTGTTACGTTTGGAATATTTTTTACCTTAGTTTTAATTATAGTTGAATTTGTCAATAAAGACGTAATTGAAGTGAAATTTTACGGAAAAATCTTTTTATCAATGTTTTTTTTAGCTTTATTAAATTTAGCATTTAAAAAAATTGGCGAAAAATTATTTGGAGATAAGTTTGCTAATTAAAATCTACTGCTGGTAACACACGCTACAAGCAATTTGGGGATTTGGCTTAATGGAAAAATGGTTTTGTATTTGGGATGATTTGGCAAATCCGAGAATAGGGCTTAATTTAATCCCAAACCCACTGTAGTGCCAGAACATTGTGCGACATATTGAAAAAACCAAAGAGAATTGAAAAAAATATAATTTTAAAAGATGAATAAAAAAGTAAAAATAATTTTAATTACAATTGTGACGTTATTTATTTCACTTTCAATTGTTGCGCAAACGGGAATTTTGAAAGCTTATAAAAATTCAACTGTTGCAAATGAGCCGAATTTGAAAATTAATTCCAGAATATTGGTTTCGAATTTAGTTACACCGAAAATTGGCGATTTTGTGTGTTATAATTATGAGGACAAAACTTCTGGAAAACAAATGAGAATACATAGACTTTATGGAAAAGAAAATGACATTGTGGAAATCATAAATGGAATTCTCTATGTAAATAAAATGAATATAGACAAAGGAATCGACCATATTCATTCTTATAGAACTACTAAAGCTGAATATTCAAAAATCAAGGAAATCGAAAAAATTTCTGAGGACTTATTTGCATATATGGACGAGTCGGATGACGTGATTGCTTTATTACCTGATTCGATTGCAGAAAAGTATAAAATAACATCAAAAAGAATAATTCAAGAAAAGGGAAAAGAGGATACAACCATTTCAAAAATTTTTAAAAATAATTGGAACAAAGACAATTTTGGCCCAATAAAAATACCAAATGGAAAAGTTTTTCTAATTGGTGACAATAGGGATAATTCAGAAGATTGCAGATATGTTGGATTATTAAGTGAATCGGATATTGTTGGAACCATAGTTGAATACTAAAAATATGATCGCACAACACACGCTACAAGCAATTTGGGGATTTGGCTTAATGGAAAAATTGGTTTGTATTTAGAAGATTTGCTTCGCCTGTTCGCTATCGCTCGGGTGGCAAATACGAAGAATGGGTTTAATTTAGTCTCGAACCCGCTATGATATTAACTACATAATCCATGCAGAAAACAAAATCCTTAATGGGATTCGAACCAAAATTACTTGCAAACATTGAGACTTTCTACAATTAAAGAAATCACTAAGGGTTTTCGAACCATAAAAAAAGCCTGCAAAATATACACTTTGCAGGCTTTCATTTTTTATAGTGACCTTGACGGGATTCGAACCATTACTTTTTACTGGAGATTTGAAGCTTCTACCGTAAAGATTAGTTAGTTAGTTAGTTAGTTAGTTAGTTAGTTAGTTAGTTAGTTAGTTAGTTAGTTAGTTAGTTAGTTAGTTAGTTAGTTAGTTAGTTAGTTAGTTAGTTAGTTAGTTAGTTAGTTAGTTAGTTAGTTCTTGTTTTCTTTTTGATTGTTTTTAATTTTTGTTTTGGCCGGTGAAAGTGGGGATTGTTGGAGTGGCTTTTTATTTTAATATTTTGGCTGCTTTGTGAAATATGTCGTGAAAGAATTGTTGATATTATTTTGGAGCAGGGATTTAATACAGTTTCGAACCTAATTTCGTCAGCAATTGATTTTATTGGATTTAGAATTTTCCAAAAGCCAATGTGCCACGATTCTGCCACAAAACTTTGAGAGGAGAAAATCTTAAAATTCACCTTAGTTATTTGTTTGAAAAAGGTCCACCCCAAATTGAAATGGACCAAGATTTTACAATGAAACTGAAATAAATGTTCAGTGCTGAAAAAAAAATCTGACAATGTGGGAAACCGTAAGGATATCTGATTTAATAAAAATACTTTTGATTAAACTGATTCAATTCTTAATAGAAAGAACTAAGTGCACGTAGTTAAAAACTGATAGAATTGAGCAATTTTAATGTCATCAAAATTAATAATAACCTTTAACAAAATTAACAATGAAAAAATTAGAATTAAAAAATTTGACAGTAAAGAAATTGAATAAGGAAGAATTGGCTACAGTAAAAGGAGGAAATATACCTGCGCAGACATCTGGTCAATGTAATCAAGATTCTGTGTGGCCAGTAAAATGTACATCAAGAGCATGGAATTGTACTACTAACTAATTATTTCAGAATACTTTGTTTATTCACTATTGTTAAATAAACAATTGTATTAGATAAGAGTAATTTTCATAATTAAATGGAAATTGCTCTTTCTTATATATATAAATATTTATAAAAAAGATAAATAAAATTGCTTGTAGAGTTTTATGATATGGATGAAATATTTTTAAAGATAGAGCAAAAAATTTGGGAGAGTTTTCATGACGAAGGAAAAATAGGTTTAATGGATGGTCTTTCGGGAATAGCTCTTTTTTATAATAGTCTATTTGAAGTTTTTGGAAATGAAGAGCATCATGATAAGCTTTTAAGTATTGTCGAAAAAATTAATAACCTCATTCAAGAGGAGAATACTTCAATGACTCTCTGTAGCGGAATAGCAGGATATGGCATAATGCTTTTAAGAATAAAAAATAATATTATCAATGTCGATAAAGAATATTTTGAAGCTATAGATTTATTGTTGCAAGAAGAACTTAATGAGCAAACAGTAGATAATAATTATGATTATTTACATGGTTCAATGGGGATTGCAAAATATTTTATAGAGCGTTACAAATCGACCAAGGATTCTCTAGCACTTGAAATCTTGAGCAAATTTACAAAAGAACTTATAGAAAAAATTAATTATAGTTTTGATGATGTAGTAGTTCAGTCCGTTTTTTCAAACAAGCATTGCTATTATTTTGGTTTGGCACACGGTGCAGCAGGGTATATAAATTTTTTAATTGATTTAAAAAGAAATGTTCCTGAAATAGAGGACGACATCGAAATACCATTAAAAGCTATAAAAGTTTTTTTAAACAATTATAAAAGGACAAATGGCTCAAAACAATTTTACCCGAATTTAATTATTTTAGAAGATAATTCACAGTTTGATCCATTGATTAGCTGGTGTCAGGGAGATTTGGGTATTTCTAATGCATTATTTAATTTAGGATTATATCTTAATGAAAATTCTATTTCTGAGGAAGCGCTAGAATTAATTAGAAATTTAGAAGATATTTCACTAATTGATTCTGGTGTAAAAGATTATACGATGTGCCACGGTTCGATCGGAATTATCCTTCAATATGATCTGATCTCTCAAGTTTCTGATACCGATTTCAATTATTCAATAAATAAATGGAGAAACATTCTATCTATTCAAACAAACGATTTTAATGAATTTTTAACCTATCATAATGGTTCATACGTGAAAGAAACTAATCTAATAACGGGCTTGGCAGGTGTAGGTATGGGAGAGCTTACCTTAAAAAAACACATTTCATCCCAATGGCTAAATATATTTAATTTACATTAATGTCAATTATTCCCTGATTAAAAAACAAAGTAAACCTACGTAAAGAATGATTTTTTTTGATAATATAGTAAAAAGAGTTGCAAATTTTTCAGTCCAATCTCATAATGAAAATAGAAAAAATAGAGTTGATTTTTTTAAGAATAATCAATTATTCAGACTTTCGATTTTAATTTCTTCAAGATCTTTATATGAAGATGTCAATAAAAGTAAGGATACAAAAGTTAAGAAATCTCTATCTAAATATTTTATCAGGGCACATTTTAATCCCACTCCATTTGGAGTATTTAATAGTGTTGGCGTGCTGAATTGGGGTAGCTCCACTTCGATAAAAAAACAAGAAGCATTGGCATTATCTGTTAAATATGACAGCCTGTTCTTATCAGGTCATATCCATTCAGATTCTGCGGCAGATTGGTTAAATAAAAGTTATTGTTTAAACCCTTCAATACATTTTTTAAATAGTACGAGAATTAGCTTTTATAAATCGGATGTTGAAAAGGGGGACAAAGTAGAGCTAAAATATGTGGAAATTGATTATGACGATAATTTAGAATGGGTAGTAAATAGATTTAAAAAAGCCGTTTTGCTTGAAGAGATACTAAACGAGATAATTTTAGATGGCTTTCAGAGAGATGAGGTAGAGCATTATTTAAAAAACATTATTGACTGCGGATTAATCATTGAATGTTTTCTTTTTTCTCCCTATGCAGAAAAATTATCAAAACCTAATTTCTATTTGCCTTCAGACCTTATAAAAAAAGATTTTCATCTATTGCACAATACAAGCGAAATTAATGATTTTTCGAAACAATATCTACTTGAGCAAGATGCTTTTTTCAAATCTAACAATTCAGGTGTAAAATATTCTCATGCGGTTAATTCATTTGATAGGGAGTTGGGGACTTTAGATTTTCATTTTAAAGAAAAAATTAAGCGTTATATTGATTTTGCTATTCAGTATAACTCGCACTCCACGCACAGGAATGATTTGCTAAACAAATTTAGCAGCAAAATTTCTGAACGTTACAATGATGGATTTATAGCGATGAGTAAGATATTTAATCCATATTCAGGTTTAGATTATACCTCTTTAGCTACACAATATGAGTTAAAATTAGATAGAAAAGTACTAGGGAAAATATTGGCTGAAACCGAAAACAATATCTATATGGATCTGCCTATTGATCCCAATATCGGAAAAAAGACGACCAAACTTCCCGCTAGCTTTAGTATTATGGCTGAAATACTAGTTTGTAAAAAGACGAATAAAGAAATTTTATATATTAAGTCATTAGGTTCTACTTCAGCTTTGAATTTAGTGGCTCGTTTTAGTGACATAACAAATGATCTGTGTCAAGAAATTGTTAGTTTTGAGAAAGAAATCAATGAAGGGAAGATAGTAGCTGACATCAATTGCATAGGTACATTTAGAAGTATAAATGTTTCGGCTAAAAAGCAATTTTATGACTTTTCAATACCTATTAACACGTCTGTTAATGAGGTAAATTCTATTTTAATGTCTGATATTTTTCTACATTTAAATGGAGGAGAAATGCGACTCGTATCTAAAAAGTATAAAAAACAGATTCTGCCAAAAATTACTTCCTCACTAAATCCTAATCTATCTGATTCTGAAGTATATAAATTTTTATATGATTTCGAATTTTATAACCAGGAAATTTATGGGATTAATTTTGATTTTAATTCGTATAGTTATTTTAAACCTTTTGTTCCAAGAATCTATCTTGAAAAGGATGTGTTGCTTTATCCGGCACAACTTTTATTGGTAGATAGAGATTATACTTTTGAGGAGTTTAAAATTTATTTTTCAGAAAATATCAAGGATTATAAATTCTCAACACTAATTAATTTATCTGAAGGCAGTGGTCAACTTGTGCTTGATACAGAAAATGAAGATGACATTAAAATCATTTTTGAAAAAGTCAAGGAGAAGAACTTTATTTATATAGCTGAATCCTTATATGATTCTTTTTATCCGGAAATTAGAGATAAGGCAGATTCAAATTATGCACATGAATTAGTTATAAGCGTTAAAAACAATGAATATTTTAGAAGCGACATTTCGTATGAAAGTATTGAGGAATTGTCCAACTGTGACCAAACAATTCCCATAGTTTCAGATTGGCTTTATTTGGAGTTATTTACAAATTCGTATTCTAGTAAAGATATTTTAAAATACGTTAGTAATAATATTCTAATAAATAAAGAAATATATTTATTCTTTTTTGTTAATTACCATAATCCTGATAGATGTATCAGATTAAGATTCAAAACTAATTCGCAAAAATGTAAAGAAGATATAATTAATAAAATTCACCATCTTAAAAATATAAATCTTATAAGTAATTATCATATAAAATTATATGATCAGGAAATTCAGAGATATGGTGGGATTAAATTAATGGAATTAGCCGAAACAATCTTTTCACTGGATAGCAAAAATGCTATAATGATGCTAACTGAAGGAGAATTATCGGATGAAGATGTTAAAATAGGGGCTATACTTAAAATAAAAAGTTACCTTGAACTATTTGATTTTTCAATAGATGAGATGATTGAATATTGCGAGCAATCAATTAAATTTTTCGAAAATGAATTTGATTTAACAGCAGATTTAAGAAAATCACTGAATAAAGATTTTTTAAATTTAAAATCTCAAATAAATAATTTTGCTTTCAATAGCTATTTGAGTAGCGATTGCATAAAAAGAAATATCGAAACAGAATTAGAAATTAAAAAATCGTACAGGCAGCGTTACGTTTCAATTTTGATACATATGAGTATGAACAGACATTTTGAAGATAATCATAGATTTAATGAATTTAAAACCTATTATTTAGCTAAAGCCTATTTAAACCAAATTAAATTTACAAAAAACGCATGATGAAGAAAATATTATTTATAGCATGTGTTTTCTTTTTCCAATTTGGATATTCTCAAGATAAAGTTAGTGAGGTTGAAAAGTTAGCATTAACAGCAAAGGTTTGGGGTTTTTTAAAATACTATCATCCAAATGTTGCAGACGGAAGCAAAAATTGGGATAAAGAATTGTTACAGATGCTACCTCAAATTGAAAAGGTGCAGACAGCAAATCAATTCTCAAAAATCATTGAAGATTTGGTAGACTCATTGGGAACAGTAAGAGAAGAAAATATTATTTTTTTGAAAGATGTTGCCTATTTTGACAAAAATTTTGATCTGTCTTGGATAAGTGAAAATAAGATCTTCTCGAACGATCTTTCCCGTAAGCTTAAGTTTATAGAGAAGAACAGGTATCAAGGCAAGCCCTTTTATGTTGGTCAAACGGAAGCAGGCAACGTATTTTTAATGAATGAAGATATTTCCGGCTTTAACTGGCAGAAGCAAGATCTGCGTCTTTTAGCACTTTTTAGATATTGGAATGTCATCGAGTATTTTTACCCATATAAATATTTGATGGATAATAATTGGAGTAAAACATTAGAACAGATGCTGCCTAATTTTTTAAACTTTAAAAATGAAGACGATTTCAAAATAGCAATGCTGAAATTAGTTGTTAGGATTAATGATACCCATTCAAGTTTTTATTTCACATTATCTAAAAACAGCGGAAAAATTAGAAAATTTCTGCCTATGAAGTGTATAATTTTGGATAAGAAAATGGTGGTAACTGAGATTTTAAGTGATACTTTGGCTAAACATTATGATATTAAGATTGGAGATGTTATAACCAAAGTAGATAATAAAACTATCTCGCAAATAATGGAAAATGAAAGAGATTATATAAGTGCTTCTAACGAGTCTGCATATCTTCGAAATCTAGTTTCAGAAATTTCTTCTAGTTATAATGATTTTATGGATTTAGAAATCTCACGTAACAAAATTATAACTAATAAAAGGATTGAATGTTCTGATTATAATTTATCACATAGTAACGAATTTAAAAAATCAAAAAGCGAAAAATATTATTTATTAGAAGATAATATTGGTTACGTAAATATGAGCAAGCTTAAGATTTCTGATGTTGCCGATATGTTCGCTAAATTTAGAGGCACACAGGCTATAATTTTAGATTCTAGAAACTATCCTAAAGGAGCAAATTTTGAAATTTCAAATTTTCTAAATTCCACATCCAAAGCTTTTGCGAAATATACTATTCCCGACCTTAGCTATCCTGGTAAGTTTTACTGGCAGAAAGAACTGCATTTTTGTGGTGCCCAAAATAAAGATAACTATAAAGGAAAAGTAATTGTACTGGTCAACGAAAACTCAGTAAGCCAATCTGAATGGGCTACAATGTGTTTTCAAACGGCAGATGATGCCACCGTAATTGGAAGTCAGACGTCAGGTGCAGATGGTAATACGAGCCATATTGATTTTGTTAAAGATTACGATGCTCCTTTTTCAGGAATTGGAGTTTACTATCCAGATGGGAGAGAAACTCAAAGGATTGGAATTGTTCCTGATATTAAAGTTGAGCGTACAGTTTTGGGTATTCAAAATGGTAAGGATGAAATTTTAGACCGTGCCATTCTTTTTATTAAGGATAAAAAATGATGATAAATTGATTACAGAATGTCTTTATGTTATGACCACATAATGTACCGCACTAAATTTATAGCGAAATGGTTGAGTTTATAAATTTACATGCTGATTCTGTCGCATCAGTTGCATAACCATTATCTTTAGGCCTTGAAATATATTAAATGAATACCAAAGGTCATTGTTATCCCAACGCTATTATTTTGCAGACCGTTTATCTCAAATTGGGTAATGTTGTGGATTAGGTGTTTTTATAGTTTAAACGATTGACTGACTGAAAAAGAAGATTAAATTTTAATTATTGAATAGATAAAGAGACGTTCAGCAGATCGTCTCTTTCATTTTTGTCTTTTAATGCGCTTTAAAATGCTTTTGCCTTTCCTTAGCGTTTCAATTCGGGTCATGAAAATAAGATGTAATTTCTGCAATGGGAAATGCATAAAAAATGGATTTCAATCTAACGGAAATAAACGTTGCAAATGTTGCGTTTTGAATGGTGATGGGCGATAGGGCTGGAACGTCACTTTATTTAAAGAGCAGATTATTAAATTCTCTTTTAAGCTTTAGTTAGTTAGTTAGTTAGTTAGTTAGTTAGTTAGTTAGTTAGTTAGTTAGTTAGTTAGTTAGTTAGTTAGTTAGTTAGTTTAAGATTTTTTTTATCTTTATTTTGGCTGGTGAGAGGGGAGTTGGGAAAAGAGTGCGGTTGATTTTACTGGCAGATGTATTTGATAGTTATTCGATTTCTGACGGTTTCATAAGATTTTGCAAGAAATGGTTAGAGTTTTATCCCTTGCAAAAGAGATTTTTTAGTTTTCTCCATCTCTTTATTTTTACTTTGATTTTTTATGCGGATTGTAATCTCATTTGCAAGATGCAGCTCGACTAAGGCTTAAATTTGGTTTGCCTTCTTTCAGAACACACAGTGACCTCGACTGAACAATTTACAAATCATTTTATGAACGATTTAGAGAAATTAGTCTATTTTCAAGTTAGTTTGTTAGATATTTACTTTAAATTTTAATTATAAAGCGGTTTGTATATATCGTAAGGGTCAAATGTTAAAATTCATTAATTTTGATGAACACTAAAAAATGAACAAAAAATCAAATTTTTACAGATAAATTTAAATTATAATTTTGAAAATATTCATATCAAAATTTGTCGAAGATAAATTTTGATTCTTATTATTTTGTTTTTTACAATTTTCAACAATTTCAGGAAAGGTAAAAGTCAAAATTATCAATGATTAAGTAAAAAAAAGACAACTTGAAAAGTTGTCTTTTGAGCAGTAAAATAGAAAAGTTACTTTTTGCAATCTTTCGGAGCACAAGTACCCGAATTGTCATTACAGCAATGCGTTGAACATTTTTCAGTGCAGCTTTTCTTAGTATCAGTTTTTGATAAGTTCGCATAAGCGAAGATGCTTCCAGCAGACAATACCAATGCTGCAAGAGTAAGGTACATTTTGTTTTTCATAATTTTAATTTTTAATGATTAATATTACTTAAGACGTACTAATCTAAAAATGATGCAAGCTTTGCTGATTTTTTTTCTAACAGCCTGAATTTTGTATATAGGAAGCTTCCATAAATGATTCTTGGATATCAGCATTTTCCTCCGCTGCATGATTTTTTAGAGGTAACATTCATAACATTTCCACGGCGGTCTAATTCAATACTGCAGCAGTCCAGCAGCATTTCCTTTAATCTGGATCTGCCTCTCTGCACCCTAGATCTTATGGACGGATAAGCAAGGCTGTATTTTTCTGTTAAATCTTTCCGTTTGATTCCATGTATTTCACTATCCATGATAATATCCCGATAGTCTTCCGGCAGCCGCTCAATGAATTTTATTAGACAACAGTCCAGACTTTCTGTATTATCAAAATCTGTTTCATGCATTATTTTTTGCATGATGCATTCGGTCAGTTCTGATTTCTTTTGATTGGAATTTTTTCGGTAATAGTCAATAATGGAATTTCTTGTGATGGTGAAAATCCAGCTTTTTAATTTGCTTTCATCAGTCAGTGAACCTAAATTCTCGTTTATCTTTATAAAAACTTCCTGCAAGACATCAGATGCATCGCCCGTATCATTTATACGGGCCTTAATATATTTGCCCAAGATGATGTAAAACTGATTGTGAATAGTATTTATTTCCAAACTCATAGATTTTATGCTCTGTCTATACAGAAAGTTAGATTAACAACAATTGATTTTACTTCTTAAATTATTCCAGATATGGGCTCTTTTTGGCATGCATAAGAAAACATGAAGAATTGCCATTATGCTAGCTCCCGGCAAAAGATTTATAATTAATAAATTAAAAAAGTTTGGAGATTGATTTATATTAGAAATCATTAATTCCCCATTTTCAAAAGTAAATCTGATGGAGAGGTACACTGCAATTGACGCAAAATGAAAGCCATTTACGAATAAATGGACAATATATTCCCAGCGTGGCAGGCCTCCCATAAACTGTCTGCTGTCTTTTTCTATAAAAGCGTCGTAGCCGAGTACCATTATATCTAAAAGGACAATGATTAAGCCTATTACAAAACTAGTATGATTATCTTGTTTCAAGAACAAAAAATAAAGGATGGCTGGAAAGAAAAGAGCTCTCAAAGTATGGGTAATGTGCTCGGTTTTACTTTCTTCCCGATTGTGGAGCTGGTATTTGAAAATATGCAGATAAAAGCCGTCATACAAGGCCAAGACTGCAAAAAGGACAAGAAAGAAGGATGAAATGATAATTGCTGTTTCCATTTTATTTATAATTGATTATAAAAGCAAAACTATTGGAAAGTATAATTAGCAAAAAGGACAAATGTCCTCGAATTTACTGGGCAATTTCTTTTCTGATCCTGCTCAGCGTCCTTCGTGTAATCCCTAGATAGCTTGCAATATCATTTACTGAAGCCTTGTTTACAACTGCAGGCTGTTCCTTAAGCATGCGCATGTATTTTTCCTTTGCGCTTTCATTGCACAAAACACTTGCATACTGTTCCATCACCATATACTGCTGCTCGGCAATTGTTCTTCCGATATTCTGCCAGAGAGGACTCTTTTGATAGAGAATCTGCAGGTCATTAAAACTGATTGTTATAAGTTCCGTATCTTCTACAGCCTGAATGCAAAGTTCTGAAGGCTGCTGCGAAATAAAGCTCTTGTAGGAAGCTGTCAAATTATTTTCTGCGCAGAAACACGAAGTCACTTCTTCGGATTTTTCATTTATATAGTAAGTTCTGAGCAGTCCTTTTTTAATAAAAGCGGCTTCATGTGAGGTTTTGCCTAATTCTGCAAAAAAACTGTTTCTAGGTAATGTCCTTGTTTTGAAATACGGGCTGTAGTTTTCAAATTCCTGATCGCTTAGAGGCACTACGTTCTGTAAAAATAATTTAAAATTTTCCATAACAGGCTTTTTTTTCAATGTATTAATGTGCTTTTCAAACCATAAGCGAATAAACATCGGGAAAAGAACTCTCTTCAATTGCTCTATTCTGCTCTTCAATACTTTTTAAAGTCTGCTCCAATGCGTGGAGGTTTGCATGCATATCCGATATTATTGCAATTCTCATATTCTTTTAAGCAGTTTCTGCTGGCAACTGTTTTGTGAAATATTTCTTTCTGAACCAGAATGCAAGGTTTACCAGTGCAATAAGAGCAGGCACTTCCACCAAAGGCCCGATAACACCTGCAAAGGCCTGGCCGCTGTTTATTCCAAAAACTCCGATTGCAACAGCAATTGCCAATTCAAAATTATTTCCGGTTGCTGTAAAAGCGATAGAGGTGGCTTTTGAATAGTCGGCACCAAAATATTTCCCTGTAAAAAAGCTGATGACAAACATCAAAGTAAAGTAAATCGCCAGCGGTATTGCAATACGCACAACGTCCATTGGGATCTGAACGATCAGTTCCCCTTTCAGGCTGAACATTACAATGATCGTAAAAAGCAATGAAATTAGAGTAATCGGTGAGATCAACGGCACATACCTAGTTTCGAACCATTCATAGCCTTTCAGCACAATAAGTGCATAACGGCTTATGATTCCAAGAGCAAAAGGAATACCTAGATAGATGCCGACACTCTCGGCAATCTGGGCAATACTAATATTCACCTCGAAACCGTCATATCCAAAATAGGGAGGAAGAATGGTAATAAAGATGTACGCGTATACACTGTAAAGCAGCACCTGAAAAATACTGTTCAGGGCAATAAGTCCAGCTGCATACTCACGGTTTCCGTCGGCCAGATCGTTCCATACCACAACCATTGCAATACAGCGAGCCAGGCCGATCAGAATCACTCCAATCATGTATTCAGGATATCCGCTTAAAAACAGGAGCGCCAACAAAAACATCAAAACGGGGCCTACAATCCAGTTCAGGAATAAAGAGGCACCCAAGACTTTTGTGTTTTTGAAAACCTGTCCCATCTGCTCATATTTTACTTTTGCCAGAGGCGGATACATCATCAGGATAAGCCCTATTGCCAATGGAATGTTTGTTGTTCCGCTGGAGAAAGAATTGATGAAATCTCCGCTGGAAGGAATAAAGTATCCTATTGCCACGCCTATCGCCATAGCAAGGAAAATCCAAAGGGTCAAGAAGCGGTCAAGGAAGCTTAACTTTTTGCGTCCGACGGCTGGTGCACAATTATTTGCTGCCATTTTATTTTTTTATTTGTGAGAATACGTAAAACATTTCAGTTCCTATCTCCAGGCTGCGCTCCAGATAAGTTTCTTTCTGCTGAGGCGTTCCGTCAGAAATTTTAGGATCTTCAAAAGTGATTGGGATTCTTTTCTCAGCGCCTGCTATAAACGGGCATCCGCCGTCAGCCTGCGAGCAGGTCATTATTGCGGCAAATCCGCTTTCAGGATTGAAGTCATCATCATAGGTTTTGGAAAAGCCTATGACAGGAAGCGCGTCAGCTGCATATTTTATGGAATAAACCGGGTTTGATCCCTCTGAAAGCGTTTTTATGCTAAATCCTGAGTCCTTCAAAGTCTCCGCTGCCATTGGGAAAAGGGCAGTAGCCTCTGTTCCTCCTGAATAGCATGAAACGTTTTTGATGCCGTAATAGGCAGCCGCAGTCTGCGCCCAAACCTGCGAGAGGTGGCTTCTTCTGGAATTGTGCGTGCAGATTAGGTTTAGTCTGGTTTCCAGCTTACTGTCCGCTTTGGTCTGAATGAAGTCGATTAACGGCTGCAGGACTGCTTTGCGATCTTCGGAGATCTGCTTAAAATCAAATGCTTTAACGGTATTCTCAATTTCTGGATATAACATAGTTTTTTGGCTGTAAAGGTTTGTTAATTATCTGTTTAATGATTAGCAGCATCCTCCGCCCGGAGTGCATGAATTAGCATTGTCAGTATTTAGCTGAGATAATTTTACTTTAGGCTTATCAGATGGAATACCGCATTGCTCCTGAGCAAGACAGGCTGTCTGTTTATTTAGTAAAGTGAAGTTTTTACCGTTAAAATCCAAATCGTATTTACCGATAGTAGTGTTCTGGTATTCCACTTCAATTTCGTTGTCTTCAATTCCCAATACTTTTTCTGAAAGCTCAATGATGTGAATCAGCTTTCCGGGTTTAAGCCTGTGCTCGTAGTCGTTGGCATCCCAAAGCTGGAAGTTTACAGCAGTTTCTTTTCTTACTGTTCCTCCGCAGTCGATGAAGTTTTTGGTAACTAAGCCTACTTCGGTTACGTGAAAATATTCCGGTACAAATGTGCCGTTGGGCAGTTCAAAATTTACAGCTTCCACTGTTTTAAGCACTTCTTTAATTTCTGAAAGTTTCATATTTTTATATTTAGTTAGACTATATTTTTTATTAAATAATTAGGGAGCTTCTTCTTTCAAGAAGCGCAGTATCCCTCCAGATACCATTCTGTTTTCCGATTTTCTCCCTTGTTCCAAGTATCCTGAAGCCTGCTTTTTCATGGATGCGCAGGCTTGCTGTATTCTCGGGAAAGATCCCTGCCTGAAGCGTCCAGATTCCTTCCGCTTCGCTCTGTCGGACAAGTTCATTTAAGAGGGTAAGCCCAATTCCCTTTCCCGAATGTGCAGGATCCACGTATACACTCACTTCTGCAACTCCCGCATAAACGCAGCGGGAAGAAACAGGGGTAAGGGCAGCCCAGCCAATCACTTTGCCATCTTCCTGCATTGTAATTCTGCAGGATGCCAGATGGGACTGGTCCCAGTCTTCCCATGAAGGGGCGCTGGTCTGGAAGGTGGCATTGCCGGTGTCGATTCCTTTTTGGTAGATTATTTTTACCTGATCCCAGTGTTTGTCCGAAAGTTTTCTGATTTCCATATCTTTTAGATTAACAGCATTCGCTTCTCTTTTTTGCAAGATTTGCTGATATATGCTCAAAAAAGCCTTTTATCTTTTCCAGTCCGGGTTCATTGATGCAGTAGCAGATAGAATTTCCTTCGATGCTTCCTTTAATCAGACCTGCATTTTTCAATTCTTTCAAATGCTGTGAAACTGTCGGCTGCGAAAGGGGAAGTTCGTTTACAATATCTCCGCAGATGCAGGCATCCACTTTTAATAAGTATTCCATAATAGCAATACGCGCAGGATGGCCTAATGCTTTGGCTAAAACAGCCAGCTCATTCTGGCTTTCTGTAAAGTGATCTGTTTTTGTTGTTCCCATCGTCTTATATTTATATTGCAATATTACGATATACAATTTAAAGAAAAAAAGATTTTATGTTTTTCTTTTGCTGGGTAAGATGCATGATCCGCAGAGGGCGCCCAGATTGTCCATAGCCGCGGTAAAGAAGGAAAGCAGTACCTGAATTATTTTTTAACGGCAGCTGAAAATGAGGCAGAGCTTATAAAATCATAGGTGCGGCGGAAGATTGCGGACAGACTCTATTGCCTGAGGGGCATACGCTTAGGAATTATACAGCTGGATTAGTTTTAGATTTGATCCGGGATTAGGTGGTAAGCAGAAAAGGAGCCCTGTTAAAAAACAGGGCTCCTTTAAAAAAAAATAAAAATGAAAACTACTAATTCCAGCCGCCGCCTAAGGCTTTATAAACATTAACAAAAGCATTCATCTGCTGTTTTTTGGTTTCGATAAGTTCAAACTTAGATTCTAAAGCATCTTTCTGGGTCAGTAAAACTTCCATATAATCTGCCCTGGCAGAACTAAATAAGTTATTGGATATCTGAACAGATTCGTTTAAAGCATCAACTTGTTTTGACTTCAAATCATAGCTTTTTGCTGTATTTTGAATTTTAGAAAGCTGATTCGCAACTTCAACATAAGCGTTTACCAAAGTTCTTTCATAATTGTAAACTGCCTGAATTTGTTTGGCGCTTGCAGTAAGATAACTTGCCTTAATAGCATTTCTGTTGATCAGAGGAGCAACCAAATCTCCGGCTATGGAATACAATAGAGATTCTGGAGAAGTCAGCAGATACTTGGCATTGAAAGCTTCATAACCAATTCCTGCTGAAATGCCCAGCGATGGATAAAATTTAGCTTTAGCGGCCTTAATGTCGAGTTTTGCAGCGATTAGTTCCATTTCTGCTTTTTTAATGTCGGGACGATTCTCCAGAAGCTGAGAAGGCACTCCGGCATGAATATCTGCAGGAGTTATAGAACTGAATGTATTGCTGTTTCTGGCAATTTTTTGAGGAAAACGCCCCAACAGGAAATTGATTTTATTTTCTGTTTCGGTTATCTGCTGCTGTATGTCAAACTGAATGCTTTGCGTGCTTAAAATCTGAGCCTCAAACCGGCGTACAGCCAGTTCGTTTACCCTTGCCGCTTCTTTTTGTATTTTTACGACTTTTAATGCATTGGTCTGAATGTCAATATTTTGTATGATGATTTTCAATTGATTATCCAACGCTAAAAGTTCGTAATACGAATCGGCTATTTCTGCAATCAAATTGGTAACTACAAAATTCTTTCCTTCAATAGAACCTAAATAACGGTTTAAAGCTGCTTTTTTAGCATTATGCAGTTTGTTCCAAATATCGATTTCCCAACTTGAAGTCAGCGCAAAACGATAATTAGGAAGCGGATCTGGTGTTTCTTTCCCAGGCATAATTTCTGTTGTAGCTTCACCAGAACCTGTGCTTGTGTATCTTCCTGACTTCGTTACATCTGCACCGGCGCTAAAACCTACAAAAGGCAGGTATTCTCCTTTTCGTGCTTTTACTTCGCTTCTGGCAATTTCAATTTCCTGAAGTGTGATGTTTAATTCCTGATTGTTTTTTAAAGCGATATCAATCAGATTTTCTAAATTTTCGTCTGTAAAATAACTTCTCCATTTTACTTTTCCGGTATTTAGAGTGTCTAAGCCAGTGTCAGCATAGTTTTCTGGCAGTGTTTTGTTTTCTGTTTTTTCTACAATAGTTGTCGTTTTACAACCCGCTATGGTGAGTAATACGCAGGCAAGACCTGCGTATTTTATATTTCTGTTATTCTTCATTTTCCTCCGTTTGATTGTTTGTTGAAAAATCATGTACATGATGCATAAAATCATCAGATAATGAACTTTCTTCTTCTCCTTTAATTAGTTTTCGGCCTTGAGCCAATGAACCAAAAATGTAGTATAGCCCGGGAACAATAATTACTCCGAAAATGGTTCCGAAAAGCATTCCGCCAAGCGCGGATCCTCCAATAGTTCTGTTACCGATTGCACCCGCTCCAGAAGCGAAAATCAACGGAATCAATCCTGCAATAAAGGCAAATGATGTCATTAAGATTGGTCTGAAACGAACCTTAGCGCCTTCAATAGCGGCTTCGAGAATGGTAGCGCCCTGCTGGTGTTTGAGGACGGCAAATTCGACTATCAATACGGCATTTTTACCGAGCAGTCCGACCAACATAATTAATCCGATTTGCGCATAAATATCGTTTTGTAAGCCCATCATTTGAAGAATGACAAACGAACCTAAAATTCCAACAGGAATCGATAAAATCACTGAAAACGGAATAATAAAACTCTCATATTGCGCAGCTAACACAAAATAAACGAAAGCCAATACGACTAAAAAGATGTAAAGTGATTCGTTACCTCGTCCAGCTTCATCATAAGAAAGACCTTCCCATGCAATATCATATCCTTTAGGCAATGTTTTAAGCGCTGTTTCCTGTACTGCTTTAATGGCATCAGCAGTGGTGTATCCTTTTGCAGGCTGACCCTGAATAGCAGCAGAATTATACATGTTGTAACGCGTGATCTCATTAGGTCCCTGTGTTTTTTTAAGCGTCATAAAAGCAGAATAAGGCACCATTTCTCCATGATCATTTTTTACATAGAGATTCAATATATCTGACGGAAGTCTTCTGAATTTTGGATCAGACTGCAGGTATAATTTAAAGAAACGTCCAAATTTGATGAATCCTTGTTCGTAGGTACTTCCGATTAGAATGTTGAGGTTTTCCATCGCTTTACCAATAGAAACTCCTTTCTGCATCGCTAAATCATTGTTGATCTCTAATTCATACTGCGGATAATTGGCTGCGAAGAATGTAAACAAACCAGAAAGCTCTTTACGTTTGCCTAATTCGGCCATAAACTGCTTGTTGATTTTGTCAAAGTCCTGATAATTGGTATTGGTTGTTTTGTCTAACAAACGCATAGAAAAACCTCCAGAAGAACCAAATCCTGGAATTGCAGGCGGTTCAAAAAACTCTACAACAGCACCCAGATCTTTAGATTTCTTTTCTAACTCTTCCATGATTTCTGTAACAGAATGTTTTCTGTCCGACCATGATTTCAAGTTAATCAAACACGTTCCAGCATTAGAACCACGGCCTTCCGTCATGATTTCGTAACCCGCCAAAGAAGAAACCGATTCAACACCTTCAACCTTTTCACAGATTTTCTGCAGTTTCTGCGCTACCTGATTGGTTCTTTCTAAAGTTGCACCCGGTGGTGTTTGAATGATTCCGTAAATAGTTCCCTGATCCTCACTCGGAATAAATCCAGAAGGTAAAACTTGATTTTCTATAAAAATGAAAGCACAGAACGCAATTAAAATTCCGAAAGTTAGAACTCTTCGGCTCACAATTGTTTTTAGAACGACAACATAACGGCCTGTAAGTCTTTCAAACCATCTGTTAAAAGCATCAAGAGACTTCGTCAAGATATTTCCTTTTTTCTCTTTTCCGTGATTGTTTTTCAAAAGAATCGCACAAAGAACAGGAGTAAGGGTTAAAGCCACGATTGCTGAAATAATAATCGAGCTTGACATGGTAACCGAAAATTGTCTATAAAAAGTTCCAACCGGACCCGACATAAACGAAACGGGGATAAAAACCGAAACCATAACGGCTGTAATGGCGATAATCGCACCTCCAATTTCACCCAAAACTAATTTTACAGCATGGTAAGGCGTAATATGCGGAAATTCTTCAAACTTGGCATGGACGGCCTCGACAACGACAATCGCGTTATCAACTACAATTCCTATCGCTAATACCAATGAAAATAGGGTTACCAAGTTGATTGACATTCCAAACATCTGGATCACAAAGAAAGCTCCAACCAAAGAAACTGGAACGGCAATAATTGGAATTAAAGTGGAGCGCCAATCTCCTAAAAATATAAATACAACTAAGGCAACCAAAATAAAGGCATCTCTCAAAGTATGAACCACCTGATCGATAGAAGCATCTAAGAATTGCGAAACGTCATAACTGATTTTATAATCCATTCCTGGAGGAAAACTTGCTTTCATTTCTTCCAGTTTCGCTTTAACGTCATTGATTACGTCGCTTGCATTACTTCCGTAGTTTTGTTTTAATACAATTGCGGCAGAAGGATGACCATCTAGATTGGAGTAAATATCAAAGAATTCACTTCCTAATTCTACTTTTGCAATGTCTTTTAAGCGAATGCTTTCACCTTCAGAATTCGCACGGACAATTACATTTTCGTATTGTTTTGGCTCGTCGTATCTTCCTTTATAAGTCAATACATATTCTAAAGATTGTGCTGCAATACCAGAACTTTGTCCTAATCGTCCCGGACGGCCAATAATACTTTGTTCTTGTAAAGCTTCCATCACTTCTTCAACAGAAATTTTGTAAGCTCGCATTCGGTCAGGATTCAACCAAACACGCATGGCATATTTACGGCTTCCTAAAATTTGAGTTCTCGCAACACCTTTAACACGGCTGATTTCCGGAATCATTTTTACATCAGCGTAGTTGTAAAGGAATTTTTCATCCATGCTTTTGCTTTTCGAATAAAGATTCACATACATCAGCATGCTGGGCTGAATAGGGGTAATAACAACTCCTTCACGCTGAACCAGTTCAGGTAATAATGGCATTACCTGATCGACCCTTGTTTTGACTCTGATTACAGCTTCATTAGGATCGGTTCCTGGTTCAAAAATGATTCTAAGTGTTGCTTCTCCAGCACTTGTGGCATCTGTCGCCATATAACGCACACCTTGTGTACCGTTAAGCGAATTCTCTAAGGTGATTAAAGTAGATTTTACCAATACATCGGCACTTGCTCCCGGATAAGCAATAAAGATATTTACAGTTGTGGGCGCAATTTGAGGGAATTGCGAAATAGGTAGCTGTTTGATCGACAGCGTGCCTATAAATACAATTATAATCGAAATTATAATTGCAAAAACGGGTCTATGTATAAATTTATTAAACATTTCTTTTTCTTTTAGATTCGGTTATTCCGCATACAGTTCTAAGTTGGACATAACCGATTCGGGTTTTAAAACTTCGTAGTCTATTTTTTGATTTTCTTTTACAAGACGAAGTCCCTCTAAAAGTATTTTATCATGAATCGACAAACCTTCTTTTATTACAAATAGGTGAGGCATTTCGGCAGCAATAACAACCTCTCTCGATTTTACTGCATTGTTTTTATCAATTACATATACATATTTTTTGTCTAAAACCTCAAAAGTTGCTTTCTGAGGTATCAGCATAGCATTTTTCAGTTCTATCGGCATCTGGATGCTTCCGGTTTCCCCGTGTCGTAACAATCTTTTTGGATTTGGAAAAACAGCTCTAAAAGGAATATTTCCTGTTTCATTATCAAAATCGGCTTCAATGGTTTCTACAACTCCGGGATATTGGAATTTTTTATTGTTGGCCATCAATAAATAAACTTTCATTTTACCATTTTTTCCTGCTTTTTCCTGATAATCTAAATATTCAGATTCCGGTACATTATAATATACCCACATTGAACTGTTGTCTGCCAATTCTGTAAGCAGTTCGCCTTCATCAACTAAACTTCCCTGACGGACATGAAATTTATCGATTATTCCGTCAAAAGGCGCTCTGATTTCTGTAAACTGAAGATGAACTTTGCTTAAGGCCATTTCAGCATTTGCTTTTTCCAGTTTGGCTTTTGCCATTGCCAGTTCATTTGGAGAAACCACTTTTTCGTCAGCTAATTTTTTAGCATTTTGGTATTCTATTGAGCTGAAACTTACTTCTGCTTTAGATTTTTTTAATTCGGCTTCATAAAGCGCAGGCATAATTTTAAACAACAGCTGGCCTTTTTTAACCATTTGTCCTTCATCTACATAAATTTTTTCAAGGTAACCGCGCTCTTGCGCTCTTATTTCGATATGTTGAATAGAGTGTATCTGCGATACATAATCTTTTGTAATGGTAGTATCTTTTTCAATTGGATTCGTAACCAGAAATTTGGTTTTTTGCTCTTTTTCTCCTTCTTTTTTAGAGTTGCAGCCTGCAAAAACTAATGCACATAAAGACATGAGCATGAAAATTCTTTTCATAATAATTTCAGAATTAAAACGTAATGATTTTGATTTTTTTAACAGCCTTAAATAAGGCTGAAGTATTCCGCATCCGTTTGCCGGCTTATAGAAATCATCTGCTGGCAAAGGATAAAACGGTAAATTGGAAATAGTTTGTGACTACTTAGGATAAAAAATCAAATTCTGAAAACTTGAAATCGAAGGTATACTTTATTAGAAAGTAAGGCGAAAATTTTAAAGTTATTAGCCTTTTTGTTAAAGGCAGGACACACTGCAAATTTATTGCGGCGCAGGAAATGTAAAAAGCAGCTGCTTTTTACAAGCTGTTTTTGAATGGTGGAAAAATTTTCTTCATTTTCTTCATTATCTAAAAGACAGCATTTTCTTTTGAAGGTTTCAACAGAATGTCTTTTAGCCAGATAAGCTCCCATATCGGACTTTATTTCCTGAAGTGCTGCAGGGTGCGGTTTTTTCTCTGAGAATTGGCTGCTGCTTGTATATACACTGCCATATCCCATTAACAGGACAACAAGTGACAGGGTAAAACTAGCAAACCATTTTTTCATAGGAAATACAAATTTAGATAAAGAATTTTATAAAAACAATCACTGTAATTTACTAATTTATGGCAAATGGTAATTTGGGATTTTTTAGGCAATTTATTAAAAAAAATCATTTATTTTTAGCCCTCATATTATGAATTGGCAAATAAATAGAGATTATGCCTTGTCTTTTTTTATCAAAAGCCGGCCGTTTTAAAGAAAATGAAAAGCTGGGCACCAATTGCTAATATGAAGTATGGTTCCAATCCAGGTCTTATCAATGCCTTTTGCATATCAGCTCTTAAAAGCAGGCTTTTTTATATAAGGGCTGATGATGAAAAGACCGGATAAAATGAACGGGATACCCAGCCGGTGCCCGTTGACAGCAGAGGGGCTAATTAGTGTGCCTTTGCAAAATAATCTTACTTACGTGATTGGTCCTAACTGGCATTATTCATAATACCGGGTGCTGGTTCATTTTTATGCATGGATCTTCTTTGGCATTTTAAGCCCTAATGCCTATTTTTGTTCAATGGCAAAACTTATAAATCTCAAAATTTTCGCGCATTTTTTCCAATCTTCCGCAGCAGGAGGGATTCTGCTTTTAATTTGTGTGCTGGTTTCTCTTATAATGGCCAATACTGGGCTCGGAGTACATTTTAATGATTTGCTGGGGTATCCTTTGGGATTTGAAGCAGCGGGCCTGCAGCTGCGGTATCCGATCCTGCTGTGGATCAACGATGGTTTGATGGCTGTTTTTTTTCTGCTGGTAGGCCTTGAAATCAAGAGGGAAGTGATAGAAGGTGAGCTTTCATCTCTTCGCCATGCGGCCCTGCCGGTGCTGGCAGCTGT
>Ga0308157_10001463_pt1 | contig 48298 bp, 40 predicted proteins | sample PhyBR1_FD_201035 | JGI IMG/M metagenome (GOLD analysis project Ga0308157, IMG submission 201035) | Phyllosphere microbial communities from UC Gill Tract Community Farm, Albany, California, United States - DLSLB.R1 | ecosystem: Host-associated > Plants > Phyllosphere > Unclassified | place: USA... | reverse complement strand
GGGTCTCAGCAGCTTCACGGCGTGCCTTGTCCTCTTCGGCGTGTGCTTCAGCTTCCTGAACCATGCGCTCGATGTCTTCCTTGGACAGCGAGGAACCACCGGTGATGGTCATCGACTGCTCGGTGCCGGTGCCCTTGTCCTTAGCGGATACGTGCACGATGCCGTTGGCGTCGATGTCGAAGGTGACCTCAACCTGTGGGATACCGCGTGGAGCTGGTGCGATACCGGTCAGCTCGAAGGTGCCCAGAGCCTTGTTGTCACGGGTGAACTCGCGCTCGCCCTGGAAGACCTGGATGGATACCGAAGGCTGGTTGTCTTCAGCGGTGGTGAAGGTTTCCGAACGCTTGGTTGGGATTGCGGTGTTGCGCTCGATCAGCTTGGTCATCACGCCGCCCTTGGTTTCGATACCCAGGGACAGTGGGGTGACGTCGATGAGCAGAACATCCTTACGCTCACCCTTCAGAACACCTGCCTGCAAAGCTGCACCAACGGCAACAACCTCATCTGGGTTCACGCCCTTGTTAGCTTCCTTGCCGGCCAGGTCCTTGACCAGTTCAGCAACGGCTGGCATACGGGTGGAACCACCAACGAGAATCACGTGGGCGATATCCGAAACCTTGACGCCTGCTTCTGCAATAACGTCGTTGAATGGCTTACGGGTGCGCTCCAGCAGGTCCTTGGTCAGGTCCTGGAACTTAGCACGCGAAAGGTGCTCGTCCAGGTGCACTGGACCTTCTGGAGTAACCGAAAGGTACTGCAGGGAGATGTTGGTGCTGGTAGCCGAGGACAGTTCCTTCTTGGCCTGCTCAGCAGCCTCCTTCAGACGCTGCAGTGCAATCTTGTCCTTGGAAAGGTCAGCACCCTTGGCCTTAGCCTGAGCCAGCAGCCAATCTACGATGCGCTGATCCCAGTCATCGCCACCCAGACGGTTATCACCAGCGGTGGAGCGAACCTGAATGGTGGAGAAGCCGTCATCATCCTTGCCAACTTCGAGCAGCGAGACGTCGAAGGTACCGCCACCGAGGTCGAAGACCAAGATCAGTTCGTCTTCATTGCCCTTTTCCAGGCCGTAAGCCAGCGCTGCTGCGGTTGGCTCGTTGACGATACGCAGGACGTTCATGCCAGCGATCTCGCCAGCTTCCTTGGTAGCCTGACGCTCAGCATCGTTGAAGTAAGCAGGAACGGTGATCACTGCATCGGTGACTTTTTCGCCCAAGTACGACTCGGCGTCGTTCTTCAGCTTCATCAGGGTACGTGCGGAGATTTCCTGCGCGGTGTACTTCTTCTCGTCAACGTTGATGGTCCAATCGGTACCCATGTGACGCTTGACCGAAGCGATGGTGCGGTCGATGTTGTTCACTGCCTGGCGCTTGGCGATATCGCCAACCAGAACTTCGCCGCTCTTCGAGAAAGCAACGATGGACGGGGTAGTGCGGGCGCCTTCCGCGTTAGCAATAACGGTTGGCTCACCACCTTCGAGCACGGAAACTACGGAGTTGGTGGTTCCTAGGTCGATACCTACGGCACGCGACATAATGGCTCTCCTTTGCCTTGGTTGAAAGTACTAACGCTGAGGATGTTTTATCCCCGTTGAGCGTTCTGGACTCAAGTTTACTCAGTCGGTTTCGACTGTCAAATCAACTTGAGCCAACCTCACTCAACTTTGCGTTCTGTCATCTTCAACGACCCAAGTGCGAGAATGATTCCCATGCCGAAAAATAATTTTCAGTCACAGCTCATCAAGCGCCATGCACCGCAAAAGAAGCGGTCGTTCAAGGAACTGTCTCGCGGCACTCAACTCGCCGTCGTTGCTTATGGAATTATTGAGCTGACCTTGATGATTGCAGCTCTGCGGGATCTTCGTCGGCGCCCCAAACAATTGGTTCGAGGGCCAAAGCCGCTCTGGGCAGTCATCTGTTGCCTGAACATGCTGGGGACTATTTCGTACTTCGTCGCTGGCCGTCGCAAGTAGATTTGTCGTCATTTTCCGCACAGCGAACAACCCACCCTTACCAAAGTGAGGGTGGGTTGTTCGCTATGAGCGTGGGCAATGATCTAACCGATCAAGCAAGCCACATTTCCTGTTAGTTCTCGTCTTCTACGAGAACAGCGGCGGTCCGCGCAGGAATCGTCAACGTGCCAGAAGCACTATCAAATGACGTGGACTTCACGCGCTCATCACTTCCATTTTTGAGTGCATCGGCCAGCGAGTAGTCATGTCCCACCAGATCCTCAAGCGTTTGCACGGACTTTTTCGGCGACGCGTTGAAAACGACCAAAGCGCCGTCATGTTTGTTGTCAGCATCCTTGCCCACAGTGTCATCGATACGCATCACAATGATCCCCGGCTGAGCGCTCGGACCACTGCCCGGGAAGCTCACCTTCTGCTCGATCAGGTCAGCCGAGCCCAACCGCAGCAGTCCGATTTCCTGCCGAGTGCGCAGCAGGTCAAGTGCAGCACCTTCGGCCTGGGACATCGCTTGGGCATCTGGCTTGAGTTCAGGATCATCCAGCAATGGAGCCATCAAGTCCCATTTCTCACCGTTGTCGGCCTCCGGCGGAAGTCCTGATCCGAAGGTATTTTCTTTTCCGGAGAAATCGATGCGGTTGAACCAATCCCCCGAGTCGTAACTGTTGCGGTCCAATGACTTTGACCTCAACAGTTCGGTACCGGCATGCCAGAAGGGAACAGCCTGCGAGTACATGACGGTCGCCTGTGACAGCGTATTCATCCTCACCCGGTCTTCCATGGAAGTATCACGAGGTAGCTTGAGTACGGTCAGATCGTAGAGCGTTTCGTTATCGTGCGCATCAACATAGTTGATTACCTCACCGGGCTGCGAGGCGTAACCGGCCTTCGCTCCGCGGTAGTCCAACTCATCGCCTCGGTGCACAGTGCCGTCGGAACCTAGAAATTCAAAGCCGGCGAGGTTGCCAGCGAGACCTAATTTCACTAGGTCTGTTTCGTGGCCGAGATCTTTCAACGCCTCCTGAGTGCTTCCATTAACCTCGTCCCCGTTAGGGTCCGTACCCAACCCCGTGCCAAATCCCTGACGGAAGGTTGAAGAAGAATCAACCGGGCTACCACCGTGAACGGCATCTCGTAGCCGGTCGTTGAACGTTCCAATACCGGTTCCATTCAGTTGCCCTTGAGTCGCCTGATAGAAACGAGCGTTATCTGCAACTTCACCAAAGTTCCATCCTTCGCCGTAGAGGTAGATGGACTTGCCATCCACACCGTCACGGCCCGGCGTCAACCGATCCAAGGCACTGCGCGCCGCTTCCATGGTTTCTCGTGAGTGGTGTCCCATGAGGTCAAAACGGAATCCATCCACTTTGTAGTCTTTAGCCCACAACACCAGAGAATCAACCATCAGCTTCTGCGCTGCAGCATGCTCGGTAGCCAGGTTCTGGCAGCAGGTGGAGGTTTCAACGTTGCCCGCAGCATCAAGGCGGTGGTAGTAACCGGGCACGATTTTGTCCATCACACTTTGATCAGCTTGACCGGAGGCTGCTGTGTGATTGAAAACTTGGTCTAGAACAACTTCTAGACCCATGCTGTGCATGGAACCGACCATGCCACGGAATTCTTCAACACGCTTCGCACCCTCAGGATTCGTCGCGTAAGAGCCCTCCGGTGCCATGAAATGGAACGGATCATATCCCCAGTTAAACCCGTCTTCCTCTGCATGAGCGCTAACACATTCTTGTTGCCTAGTTGAGGCAGCCGACATGGACGACAAATCGCAATCCGTCTCGACTCGCTGCTTCTCATCTTCTTGAATTGTGGCGATATCAAAACTCGGCAAGAGGTGGACTGTGGTCAGCCCGGCTTTAGCAAGCTGCTTGAGCTGTTGGGCCCCCGCGCCATTAGTTCCGAAGGCTCCGTAGCGACCACGCTGTTCTTCGGGTACTGACGAATCAGAAATTGAGAAGTCGCGGATTTGAAGTTCGTAAATGCTTCGATCCACGTCTTTTTGAACATCATTGGCTTCGGCCTTGCGCCACTGCTTGGGCTGATGTTTTGGGTCATCCAAATTCACCGCAACCGACTGGGTTGAGTTAGTCGTCAAGGCTACCGAGTACGGGTCGGTGACGACATTTGTTTCAATCTTGCCTGTTTCAGGAACAAAGACGCGAACTTCCCAACGATAGTTATTCTCCGTTAACTTTGGAGAACCCTTGACGGTCCACGTTCCGCTAGCGGCATCGTATTTGCCTTGATGGCGGGCGATTCTCCCGTTCTTGTCAGTAGTCAGTAGCGTTGCTTGATGGGCGGTCGGAGCCCAGAGTCGGAACGTTGGCCGCTTGCCTGTGAAGCTCACGCCGAGTTCTACCTTTTGTAACTTCTTTTCGTAAAGATCATCGAGCGCCCCAGCGGTTTGCAGTCCAGTGAATGCTGTGAGTTTCTTCGTTCCGTCCTGAACGTCCCAACGCGCTAGTGCCAGTTCCGAGCGCAATAACGCTGCAGTCACTTCCCTCGACAGGTCAACGCGCAGTGCACGGTAATTAGCTAAATGTGGGAACTTCTCGAGTTGAGCATCACTGAGCCCACTAATGATCCCTTTGAGTTCAATTGGTTTCGCGCCGGAAATATCCTCCCCATCCAAGTTCAGCTCGGCCTCTTTCGAAGCGTAGAGGGCGTACTTTTCGCCAGTACCTAGATCACGAGGAATAGCAATGGTATCGGCGGAAATCCACTGAGCGTTGGACTGTCCCACACCGGCAACTGAGTCGCTTGTTCCGCTCACCTGGACTACGTGAGTTTTTGAATCGTAGGTAAAGGTGAGTGAATCGCCGGACTTGACCGAGAGGCTGTAGTTCTCACCTCCAAGTTTTCCATCCAACCCATAATTCTCATCCCAGCCACCATTGTGCGCCACCTTGAACTCGTAAGTTCCGGTTGGGATCTTGTCGGTCTCGACCTTGTAAGTCCCATCTCCGTCAGGATCAGCCATGGCCGTTGATGCACAGTTCGGTTCCCAGTCAGAATCACATCCCAGTTCATCTTGAAAACTCCCAACGAGGACCACTGATGGCTCCTCACTGGGTACGGCGAACGCAGTCAGAGGCGAAACTGGCGCCAATACTAGTACCGGCGTGGCTGTTAGCGCAGTCACCCATCGGCGCCAACGACGCTCAGGAAAGTGTGGGGGTGAGAAATGCAGGCGCGCAGAAAACTCGTCGCTTTTGCTGTTCACGAAATGCTCCATTGAATTCGAAGATGCTTTGCGACAATCCACACCTAGGCGGAATCGCAGTGATTCAAACCACACTAGTAAGCTGAACCCTTCGGTTGCAATCGTTTACAACATTTACAGTCAAAATGTACTAAATATCGAATCTATCTGATGTTTTACATTTATTTACATGGGAAACGTTTGCATGAGCACACAGAAATAAGCTGCTTCGTACTTGCACCGGACATCAGAACAGTCGATGCAAACAACAGGAGCCTCAGACAGATTGTGAACTGTCTAAGGCTCCTGTTTAGTTTTATCTAGTTTTAGCGACCACTAGTGCTCGGGCTTGAAGCGCGACGTGGTCCGCGCGAACGACCACCCGCAGCGGCACCCGCGTTACGACCACCGGTACGCGATCCGCGCGATGAGCTCGATGGGCGTTCGGAGTTAGCACCGCGAGCTGAACGTGCTGGACGGTCGGCGCCCGCTCCACGCGACTCGCGCGCTGGACGCTCTGACTGACGCGATGCACCCTCACGATCCGAGCGACGACGCTCGCCACCACGGGAGGCGCCTTCGTTGCCACGGGCATTGCGTCCAACGTTGCGGCCACCGCGCGAGTTCGAGGATTCGCCGGCAGGCTTCTTCTTGGCTGGGTTACGCTTCTGCTGAACTGGAGCAACATAAGGCACGTGCTCAGCAACTTCACCAACAACCTTGGCAACAGCAGGTGAATCAAGGTTGACCTTTTCGAAAGGAACCTTCAAGCCAGCCTGCTTAAGCAAAGAAGCAACGTCACCCTGTTGATCCGGGGTGCAGATGGTCACCACGGTGCCATCGGAACCTGCACGGGCGGTACGACCCGAACGGTGGGTGTACGCCTTGTGCTCTGCAGGTGGATCAATGTGAACAACCAGTTCCACACCATCCACGTGAACACCACGGGCTGCCACGTCAGTAGCGACCAAAACCTTAGCCTCACCGGAAGCGAAAGCAGCCAGGTTACGGTCACGAGCATTCTGCGAAAGGTTACCGTGAAGGTCTACTGCAGGAACGCCAGCCTTGGACAGAGTTACTGCCATCTTCTTGGCATGGTGCTTGGTGCGCATGAACATGATGCGGCGCGCAGTACCCTGAGCAAGCACGCGGATCAGTTCTTTTTTGTCATCGTTAGGGACCACAAATACGTGGTGCTCCATGGTGTTTACTGCTGCTTCAGGGGCATCCACCGAGTGAACGGTTGGGTTGCTCAGGTAGCGCTTGACGACCTTGTCCACGCCGTTGTCCAACGTTGCGGAGAAGAGCATGTGCTGAATGCCGGTTGGCATGCGGTCCATGATGCGGCGAACTACAGGCAAGAAGCCCATATCTGCCATGTGGTCAGCTTCGTCCAATACGGAGATTTCAAGCTGGGATAGGTCAACAATCTTCTGTTTGATCAAGTCATCAAGACGGCCCGGACAAGCGATGACAATATCAACGCCTTCATTCATGGCCTTTTCTTGACGGCTCTGAGCCACGCCACCATAGATCACGGTGGTGCGTAGGCCGCTGGCCTTGGCCAGCGGGTCGACAGTCTTAGCAATCTGGGTTGCCAATTCACGGGTTGGTGCCATGATCAAGGCGCGAGGGAAACGAGCCTTGCGACGCTGTGGGCGCTTGGAAAGTCGAGCAACCAATGGCAAAGAGAAAGCTAGGGTCTTTCCGGAGCCGGTCTGGCCACGGCCTAGAACGTCGCCACCAGCCAAAGTAGATGGCAAGGTGGCTTCCTGAATCGGGAAGGGGGTTTCGATTCCGCTCTCGGAAAGGACGTTAGCAAGGTTTTCAGGCACGCCGAGGGCGCTAAAAGTTACGGACATATTCAAACTTTCTCTCTGATTCGCACGCCTCAAGCTAAGGCGCTGGGTCTCGCCGAGCCAGGAGGAAGTCCGCACCGCAGATCACCATTAGTGGTCTGCGGGCACCTGCAAATCAACACGGAATTATTCCGGGGATCAACTGGAGGGGAAATCTAAACTGTCGACGAATGCGTCCGGTGAGTCCCGGAGTCGCACAAGTATCAACTCTACAGTGCTTTGACTCTGCGAGTCTGTGAGTCACCCCGCTTTGCCCTGCCCCGGGCGGAGAGATTCACCACGTTGTCGGCTAGCGCCCGGCACCTGCCCCTACCTTTCGTTGCCGGCATTGCGCGCTAGTTTAGAGGGCCACCAAACCTTGGGGCCTAATTCCTCTACCAACGCCGGAACCAACAGACTACGGACGATGAATGTATCTAGAAGCACACCAAAGGCAACAATGAAACCTAATTGCCCGAGGAACATGATGGGGATGATCCCCAGGGCTGCAAACGTTGCTGCAAGAACCACCCCTGCTGAAGTAATCACTCCTCCGGTAACTTGAAGCCCCTTACGCATACCCGCATAGGTGCCCGCTTTCAGTGATTCCTCGCGGACCCGCGTCATTAGGAAAATGTTGTAATCCACACCCAAAGCCACCAAGAACACGAACCCGAAAAGCGGCACCGATGGGTCAGCCCCGACATAATCAAAGACATTATTAAAGACCAAGGCACTGATTCCCAGTGCGGTGCCGTAGGAGAGCACAGTAGTCAGCATGAGCAGCATCGGTGCAACGAACGAGCGCAACAGGAGCATAAGGATCACAAAAATTGCCCCCAGAGTGGTTGGAATGATCTTAAACAGGTCGGCCTGCGCCGTCGCGTTCGTATCCAGCTGTGTTGCGGTGACACCACCGACCAATGCTTCAGGATCAATGCGGTGCACTGTTTCTCGCAAGGCACTGATGCTCCGTTTGGCCGCATCGGAATCGGCCGCATCGCTGAGGGTTACCGACATCAGATTTCGCCCGTCGATCTCATACGGTGGCACCCCCTGAGCCTCTCGCGCCGGTCCCCCGTCCTTGGCTTGTAGGAATGCAGAGTCAATGCCACGAACCTCTTTGACGGCTTTCTCAGCTTCGCCAGCAAATTCTTGGCTGATGATGATGGCGGCTGGAGAACCGGTACCACCAGGAAAATGTTGACCCAACGCCACTTGACCATCCCGCGATTCAGAGCCTCCCACCACAAGCTCGCTTTGGGGGACGCCATGCGCTTTCAATTGCGTAGCTCCAAGAACGCCAGCGGCCAGAATTACCAAGGTGATAATCCAGATCGGACGGGGATGCCTAGCGACGACGCTGGCGATTTTCCCCCAAATCCCTACAACCTTGTCATCGGCTTGCCCTGGCTCAGTTACTTTCGGAGCAAACGGCCAATAGGCCGCTTTTCCAAGCAATCCAAGTGCGGCCGGCAAGAAAGTCAGTGCAGCGATAATCGAAAAAATGATGCCTGACGCGCCGATGGGCCCTAGCGCCTTATTTGAATTCAGATCCGAAAAAAGGAGACACAGCAGACCAACTGTGACCGTTCCGCCCGAGGCGATAATTGGCTCCCACGAGCTTCTTAGAGCTCGAATAACAGCGTCCCGCTTGTCTGCACCTGCAACCAAGGCCTCTTTGTGTCGTGCGACAAAGAGCAAGGAGTAATCAGTGGCCGCGCCAATGACCAAAATGGACAAGATGCCTTGAGCCTGCCCGTCTAAACGAATCCAGTCTTGTGATGCCATGAAATACACGCACAAGATTGCTGCGCACAAGGCCACCATCGATGTCAGTAGCACCACCACAGGAAGCAGGATCGAGCGATAGACCACCAGCAGGATCACAAGAACTGCACCGAGCGCCACGCCTAACAGCACACCGTCAATTCCTCCGAAAGCTTCAACTAGATCAGCACTAAATCCGGCGGGCCCGGTGACGTATGCGCTGGTATTCACAGGCTTGTGCTCAGCAAGTATGTTTCGTAGTTGCTCTACCCCGTCTTTGAGCTCCACTTCAGATGAAATCGGCACCAATAGTTGTGCGCCTTTTGAATCTTGCGAGAGGAACGGACCAACCACCGAGCCGTCAAGGTATTGGAATTTCTTGAGCTCACCGACCAGAGACTTCAGTGTTTTAGTATCGAGTTGTCCCTCGCCAACAATTACCACGACCGCTGGTACAGCTTGAGAGGTTTGGAATTTCTTTTGCCATTCAAGAGCCTGGGTTGCTTCTGCACTCGCTGGCAGGAATGCTGTCTGGTCGTTGGTTTGGACCTGCGATAGTTTGCCGAATGTCGGTCCCCCGAAGCTAGCAATTGCCAGCCAGAGAAGCACGAGTACTGCATAGATTACGGTTCTAACCGCGATACTTTTTCGTTGATCTGGTTGATTTGACTGCGGCACTGTACCGTTTCCTCATCCGCTACCACGCCTTCCAGCGTTAGAAGGAGATGTGCATCCAACGTTACTGGAAATATTTCGATCATGGAATCATTTTCACGGTGTAGTAACTACACAGGGCTAGGATTGCGCCTATGAATGCACGCAACGCTCAGCACCTCGTCGTGCTCCTACAAGAATTCAGTCAAGCCACAGATCGCTATGTCGAGTTCACTGGAGCACAGTTCGGAACACACCGAACGGACATGAACGCGTTGTCCATCATCATCAAGTACGAGCGCAGTGGCACCCTACCCTCCGCCAAAGATCTAAGCAGTGACCTGCAACTGAGTGCACCGGCCACGACCGCTATGCTTGATCGGCTTGCCCGCTTTGGATTGATAGAACGGATACGCTCCGATCACGACCGACGAGTGGTTAATATCAGCCCAACGGACAAAGCTAGTTCTATGGGCCGCGAGATGTTTATGCCGTTGAGTGTAAAGGTCATGGAAATGATCAAAAACTACGATGCCCACCAGTTGCAGGTAGTTTCCCAATTCATGGCTGATGCCATCACCGCTGTTGATAGTGCCCGTGAAGAGTTCGTAACCTTGAGTCCTACAACTCAGCCTGACTCCCCTAGGGAAACTACCATTACTCGGTGACCTTTTCACTCTGGCTTTCCCTACTGACCGCTTGTATCGTCATCAGCTTCACCCCAGGAGCCGGTGCCATCAACACCATGAACAACTCGATGCGTCAGGGATGGCGAACATCATTCTGGGGAATTCTCGGCCAACAAATTGCACTGCTCATCCATGTAGCAATCGTGGCCGCCGGTGTCGGTATTCTCGTGGCCAACTCCCCCACGCTCTTTGCAGTTATTCGTTACGCGGGCGCCGCGTACCTAGTGTATCTAGGTATCCGCATGCTGCTCTCGAAACCAGAGGTAGCTTCCGACGGAACCTCGACCGGTCAACGATTGACTCGTCGAGCAATGATCAACCGCGGACTGTTGGTGAACCTGCTGAATCCCAAAGCCATCGTGTTCTTCTTGGCCTTCACTCCACAATTTATCAATGCTGATCAACCGTTGTGGAGTCAGTATGCGATCTACATTGGCACAGTTATCGCCGTAGATATTTTGGTCATGTACTTCTTCTTTGCTGGAACCGCTCGGACATTTCAGAAGTTCACGGCCACCTACCGTGGCGCCAAATTACTAAATATTATCTTCGGCATGCTGTTTATTCTTGTGGCCGCGCTCCTGTTAGTTCTGCACTGATGACCACAACATCAAAAATCGTTACCGATTTAGAGCCGAGTTTCGGGCGCGTAGGTATCGCTTCCACCGCAGTGATGCCCATAGACTAATGCCATGTTCCGGATAATGATCGTCTGCACGGGAAATATCTGTCGTTCACCGATGGCCGAGTACATGCTCAAAAATGCCCTAGGTGCGGCCGAGGTCACCGAAGTTCAGGTCATCTCACGAGCCATTACTGCCGGTGAGGTAGGTAATGGCATCGACGAGCGCGCCGCCAGCATCTTACATAGCCATGGGCTGGATGCCTCAGAACATGTGGCCGCCCAAGTAGATTCGGCTGAACTTGCCGATATGGATCTAGTGCTGGCCATGGACACAGATCATTTTGAAGACTTAGTGCCTGAACTGGCTGAGATTGATCCCAGCCAGCGTCCGCAGCTTCGAATGTTCCGTTCCTTTGACCCGGACACCGCCAATGAGCCGCACGAAAACCAAGGTGTTTATGACCCTTGGTACGGAGACGCCGGCGATTTCCGTGAGTCATGGAAGCTCATCTCAGCAGCCCTGCCAGCCCTTGTAGATTACGTGCGGAGTAATATCGCTTCTCGTGGAAACCGCTAGACCAACACTTATTGCCATTGACGGACGTTCCGGATCAGGCAAAAGCACCTTCGCAACATCTCTAGCGCAGCACCTTGCAGAATCATCTCCTGTAGCTATTTTGCGCCTTGAAGACCTCTATCACGGTTGGCATGGGCTAGCCGATGCACAACTGCTGTACACCGAATTCTTGCCCGCTCTCATCGCCGGTCAAACGGTCGCCTATCCAACGTGGGACTGGGCCGCAGACGCGGTTGGTGCCGAACGCAGCTTCACTCCAACAAACATCCTGATCATTGAAGGCGTAGGAGCACTCAACGACCAAGCACGTGAATACATTGATTTCGGTATCTGGCTAGAAGCCCCGGAGGACTTTCGGCGCGAACGAGCTTTAGCCCGAGACGGTCAAACCTACCGACCTTTTTGGTCCACTTGGGCAGAACAAGAACAGGCGTACCTGAGAAGCAATACACCTGCAAGCAACGCAGATCTGCAGGTGAATACCTCAGAAATTTCCGATCCATTGCTGACCCTTCGAACGCTTGGTCATTTTCTTCCGCAAAAGCTCACCGAGCGCCTTGGCTGGGAAGAAACGGCCCCACATCTTCCCGTATGGCGACAGAGTTACCAAGCACCCATGGACGTCGCGGCGCTCTTTGAACAGCTCACCAAGCATCTTCCACACGCTGCTCTTTTGGAATCGACCAGCCAACACCTCGATGATCCACTGGGCCGAAATCGCTTTTCCATCTTGGCCTTTTCCACCGAATCTCACCCACCAACTCTCACCGCGACACAATCCGGAACGTTTATCGCTTTAGGTTCAGCGCGTCTTAGATTGGGCCAAAATTTCTTTGACTCGCTGGGGACTCTATGGCCTACCAATCACCAGTTGCTCTCTGCCTACCCGCTTCCTTTATGGGTTGGATATCTGGGTTACGAGCTCAAACGTGAAGTGCGCGCCTCAAATATCAGTGCGGTGATCGCTGCGGGAACTACCCGAGCTGATGCACAATTTTTCGCACCTGACACCATTGTTGTCGTTGATCATCAGCTCAATCAGATGCACCTACACAGCATCAATAATCCAGCAGCGCCAATCTCGATTCTGTTGGGCAATCCGCCTGAGGATCGAGAGAGCAGCATGCTGCCAGTGCCCACTTTTACTTGTGCTGATTCGGCCGAGGGATATCAGCAGAAAATTCTTCGCGCCCAACACGAGATCTATGAGGGCAACACCTACGAAGTCTGTTTAACCACTGAATTAACAGCCACGGTCAACGACTTTGATCCCTTTGAAGCCTATTGCAGAATGCGATTATCCAGCCCTGCACCTTTCGCACATTATCTGCGTATCGCTGATCTCGAAGTGGCCAGCATGTCCCCCGAACGGTTCTTAGCTTTATCGCAAGATGCGCAACTTCGTGCCGAACCCATCAAGGGCACACGAAAACGTGGCATGGATGAAGACAGCGATTTAGCGCTCAAGCATGATCTGGCAACGCATCCAAAGGACCGTGCAGAGAACATCATGATCGTAGATCTTCTGCGTAATGATCTCTCACATTTCGCAGTCCCTGGATCGGTGAGGGTCACGCGGTTGTGTTCGGTGGAAAGTTACGCCACAGTTCATCAGATGGTTTCCACTATTGATGCCACGCTGCGCGATCCTCAACTGGCTGCCGCGGCTCTGCGCGAGGCGTTCCCGCCCGGTTCAATGACTGGCGCTCCGAAGCTCTCCACGATGAATATCCTTGATGAGCTTGAAGAGCATCGAGCCCGTGGCCTGTATTCGGGCGCTGTAGGTTATCTTGGGGCAGACGGCGCGGCCGACTTTTCCGTAGTGATCCGCACGTTAGTTTGTGACCGGCTCGAAGATCAGTCTTGGCGGTTATCTCTTGGGCTGGGTGGAGCGATTACTGCCGACTCGGATCCGCAGGACGAATGGGATGAAGTCATTACCAAATCTCGCGGAGTGCTCCAGTCCCTCGGCGCAAGCTTCCCGCACACGACTACTGCAGTGTAGCGGTCAGTCGGGCCACGTTATCGATCCAGCGCTGCATGCGCGGACGACGACGCCACTGACCCAACGTGATCTCCGTGGAAATTTCTCGGTAATGGTTTTGCACGTCGTTGACTGCATTGACCATGTCCTTGCCCAGGAGCATGACCGAAATTTCCATGTTCAAACTGAACGAGCGCATATCCATATTTGAGGAGCCCACCACCGCGACGTCATCATCGACGGTGAAGCACTTGGTGTGCAGAACCATCGGAGCCGGGTAACAGTGGATCCTCACCCCTGCTTCGAGCAGCTGCTGATAGTAGGACTGCTGTGCATGGTGCACCAAAAACTGGTCCCCTTCTTCACAGACATAGAGCTCTACCTCTACCCCGCGCTGGGCTGCAGTGGTGATCGCGTACAGCATGGAATCATCGGGTACAAAGTATGGACTGGTGATTTCTAGGCGTTCGGAAGCCGAATAGATCAGTGTATTAAACAGTCGCAGATTGTTCTCTTTACCGAAGCCCGGACCGCTTGGAAGCAACTGAGCCAATGTTGAACCTGGACGTTCTTCATAGGCCAGTGGGTGTCTGGCCTCGTTCATGTCCATCAGTACTTCTTCGTCGTTTTCTTCCTGCCACCAGTCGATAGCGAAGGTTACGTCTAAGCTTCGTACCAGCGGACCTTCAACGCGCAGCATCATTTCGACCCACTCGCGTCCGACCTTATGTGAAGACTTGCGCTTGTAACCAGGCTCAATCAGGTTCTGACTTCCGGTGAATCCGACCTCACCATCAATCACCAAAATCTTGCGGTGGTTACGCAAATCTGGGCGGCGCCAGCGACGACCGATCAGGTCGATAGGTAGCATGGGGCGCCAGTTGATGCCTGACTTTTTCAGTCGCTTCTTCAGATCGCGGTAGCCCTTGACGCGCAAGGTACCCAGGTGGTCAAAGAGCAGACGCACGTGCACCCCGCGGTCTGCGGCGCGCTCTAGAGCATCAAGGACTGGGCCCACATACTCTTCATCGTCGCCCATGATGTAGAACTGGATATGGATGTAACGGGTTGCTTTGTCGATTTCTCGACGCATCGACTCCATGGAGTAACGGTAATTAGAAATGACCTCAACGCTGTTGCCGCCTTCTAACGGCATGGCGCCCAAATTGCGGTTCAGATTGACCGCAGATTCAACCCATTCTTCTTGCGAGTGAAATTCTTCGGGCAACTGCAGGTGCTTGGTTGCATCCATGATTTGCTCACGAGCACGTTGCTGTTTCTCCAGTCGGCTGCGCGAGAGGCGTGGGTTGGCAAAGAGCCAGTACGCCAACAGACCGACTACAGGCAGGAAGAAAATTCCCAAAAGCCACGCCATCGCTGTGGTGGGTCGTCGGTTTCCGGGAACAATGCCGATCATGAAGTACCGAACGACCAATTCAATGGCCACAAGAATGCTCCACAGCACACTACCGATCTGCATTAGCACTTCATTACTCGGTAACATTTGTGGCACACCTCTTCGTTACGCATGATGATGGTCGAAAATTCCGGCACTGATCTGCGTAATACAGCTCAAATTCCTTCGCCTAGCTTATCTAAGTTTTACAAAGATGTCTGAACTCCACCCGGTCTAAAGCTCACACATGGGCTATAGGTTCGATAATCTGTAACTATGAGTTCTCTTGTATTCTTGGATCCGGCCTATCCGGCGGGCTATTTAGCCGACATTTCCGCACCACAACTTCCAGTCACCGTTCAGGGAGTCACCCGCGGAGACGGCATCTTCGAATCGATGCTCTACACCAACCAAGCGGTTCGCAAATTTGAGGCGCATCTGGCCCGCCTTGCTAGCTCGGCAGAGCTTTCAGACCTGATCATCCCGGATGCTCGCACCTGGTATGCGGCAGTTGATACTGCTGTAGCTGACTTTGACGCCACCGGCGGCGCCGAGGAAGCCGTGGTCAAATTGATCGCTGCCCGTGGTGAGCACGATGATGATCCGGCGATCTGTTGGGTTACCGTGACTCCTGCTCCTGCAGCTGGCAAAGAACAGCGTGAAACCGGAGTGGACGTACTTCTATTGGATCGTGGCTACGACTCCAAGCTTGCCGAACGTGCACCGTGGTTGATGATGGGCGCGAAGACGCTGTCGTACTCAATCAATATGGCCGCTTTACGTTACGCCCGCAAGCACGGTGCACAGGACGTCATCTTCACTTCCGCTGATGGCATCGTATTGGAAGCCCCTACCTCCACCGTGTTAGTGGCTCAGCGCGATGGTGAGACCAAACGTCTGCTCACCCCAATGCTGGAGACCGGGATTCTTCCCGGCACCACGCAGAGCGCGATCTTTGATGCTGCAGCCCAGGATGGCTGGGAGCTGGGCTATGGTCCATTGCGCCCTGAAGATCTCTACCAGGCCGACGGCGTTTGGCTAGTCTCTTCGATTCGTCTGCTTACCCCGGTGCGCACTCTTGATGCCAAGCCGTTGCGCTTAGACGCTGAGCTCCATGAAGAACTCAGCGCCCTGAGCGAAGCAATTCGCTAATTCCAGACGAGGTTGTAGGTGCCGGCCCACAGGGCCGCACCTATGGCAGCGGCACCTATAACAAGGCCCGCGAGCAGCACCGCGGCATCGGTTTTGCTAAAGGTTGCGGTGCGGATCCAGGTGCGCTTGGCTGTCCCGAACCCCTTGGCTTCCATAGTTGTTGCCAGTCGGCCAGCACGACGTATCCCCTGCACCAACAGAGCTAAACTCTGCCCTAGGGTTGCGCTGATCCGCTGAAGCGGCGTGCCAAAGTTTCCGACACCACGTGCTCTTCGAGCTAAGGTGAGAGTCGTAAACTCCTCAATCATCAAACCCAATAACCGCATGCCGGCCAAGGCGCCGAGCACAAAGCGATGTGGGACTTTCAGCTGCTGGGACAGTGCCCCGCCCAAGTCGCTCGGGTTTGTCGTTGCCAGCAATAAAATGCAAGGAATAGCTAAGGCGAAGGCCCGAAGCCCGGTTGCGATACCACCTTGCACAGACCCTTCGGTGATGCTGAACAGGCCCAGCTGAGCATAGACCGCACCACTATCTTGACCGACCAGGGCAATACCCCAAGCCGCACAGATACCGGCCACCAGTAGCGGCCATGCACGCTTGAAGAACTTCAGCGGGCTGAGCCCGGCCAGCGGGAAGATCAAAGCGGTAAAAACGATAATGACCGAGGCAGAGACCGCATCCAAGGTGCTAATCAACGGCAACGTCGCTGCGGCGACCGCACCAAGTTTGGCCAAGGGATTCACCTGAGCTAACCAACTGTGCCCCACAGGGGCATCAAGCACTGGCCCCCTTGGTTCGGATTTTTCTCCGCCAGTTGATGCGGACAAATGAATTTGTTCGGCCTGCAAAACACTGGCTAGGTGTTCATCATGGGTGACAGCGATAATGGCGGTTTGATGCTCTAACTGTTCCACCAGCAACTGGGCCAGCTCTCGCCAGGTGTTGGCGTCCTGCCCGAAGGTTGGCTCGTCGAGGATCAACACCGCTGGAGAGGCCGCCAAAACTGTACCAACCGAGAGTCGACGTTTCTCCCCACCAGAAAGGGTAAAGGGGTTCGCCTCAGCCAGATGTTGCAGACCCAATCGTTGCAATAACGATTCCACCAGCTGATCAACTTCATCTGGATCGTATTTCAGTTCCTGGCCTGCATTGGCTTTAGCTCGTAACGGAGCAAATGCTAATTCTTCACGGACCGTTTGCGCTACAAACTGATGTTCAGGTTCCTGGAACACTGAACCAATCCGGCCAATCAAGGCACCGGCTTTCCAACTAAACGGGGAGTTGTTCAGCCCATTGGCCAGTTCCTCGCTGGCTTCAAGCTGTCCACCAGCAGGAGTCAGTAGTCCGCCAAGGGTCAAAGCCAGCGTGGACTTGCCAGCACCATTTTCTCCGCGGATCACCGTTGCCGTTCCCGCGCGCACTTGCAAGTCTACGGATCGGGTACGCGGCGCCTGCTTACCTCGGGCGCTGACCAAGCCTGTGGCTTGAAGCAAGATAGCGCCGGGCTGGGCAGTGACCTGGCGAACCTGTGGGAGGACGCCGGGGATCCATAGTCCGGCCTCGGCAAGTTCAGCACGCAGCTTGTCGTCTTCCATGAGTTGAGACGGGGCTAGATCATGGGCGACCCCGCCACCTGGTTCAAGGACGATAATGCGGTCCATATGCTGCGCCCATACTTCCAGCCGGTGTTCAACGACCAGCAAGGTGGCGCCGCTGAGCGTAGCCGCGTTGAGCACAGCATCACGCAACGGGCCAACACCTTCAGGATCCACGTTGGCCGTTGGCTCATCAAGCAGCATCAAACTCGGACGCATGGCCAAAATACCCGCCAGGGCTAGCCGCTGTTTTTGTCCACCGGAGAGTTCTTGGGTCCGGTGATCAAAAGATAGCATCCCCAAGCCCACAGCATCCAGAACTTCAGGGATGCGGGCGCGAATGATTTCTGGGTCTACTGCGAGATTCTCTGCGCCGAAAGCAACATCATCAGCTACTCGGCTCTGCACCACTTGGGTCTCAGGATCTTGCTGCATGAGTCCTACAGGACGCTCACGTGCAAAGGCATCTGCCCCGTCAATCAATAGCTCCCCGAGCATTGGCTGGGAGTCGTCTACTTCCAACAATCCGGCCAATGCATGCAGTAACGTCGATTTTCCTGCCCCCGAAGGACCAACCAGCAGTACTTTTTGGCCAGCCTGAATTTCAAGATCTAGACCAGCAACGGCCGGGGCTGTCCTATCGGCATGCTGCCAGCCAAAACCTCGCGCAGAAATTTCCGCACCACGCTGAACTTGTGCCTCAGCACCACGATTGGCCAGCGAACTCATTTGCCGGCCAGTTTCCCGGTCTCAAGGTGAGCCCGGCGGCTGGCCAGTGCGCTCAGTGCGCCGGTCTTTGCCAGGGCCCGGGTGGCAAACCAGGACAGTAAGCCCGCGACGATCAAGCCCGAGGCGCCGGTCGCGATCACGTGGAAGAGCTTCAACGCTGGGGTGTACTCAACGTAGTAAGCCAAAATGTAGGCTTCGGAGATGCCGGCAAAAAGACCGGAGAACAACCCAGCGAGCAATGAAACACCCAAGTTCCATTTACGGTAGCGTACTGCTGCGAAGATCAGTTCGGCGCCAAGACCCTGGACGAGGCCAGAGAACAAGACGGTCAGCCCATAGTGCGATCCGAGCAAAGCTTCAATGACTGCTGCCAGCAATTCGCAGTACAGTGCCGCGCCCGGCTTGCGGATGATCAGTCCACCGAGCACTGCTGGGAACAGCCATACGCCGGTGAGCAATGCTGCTGCTGGCGGGAAGGCTACGAATGCGAGGGAGAAGAGCCCGTACCCAGCGCTCCACGCCCAGAAGATGACGCCGGAAGCAACTGCGATCACTGAGGCGACGACGATGTCGACAACGCGCCAGCTGGTTCGTTGTTGTGCGACTGCTTGGTTCATTGATGGTCCCCCTATATTTAGGAGGGGAGATGTACGGACCACATGGGCATAGTGCCACACCTGTCCGCATCCGAGATGCTCGACTTCCTTCGCCGGTACTAGCCGGAGCAGGTTCGAGGGTCTGCGATCTATCGCACTCTCAGCGTCTTTGGACTTCATTTTTGAAGTCTGACGCTCCCCTGTCGGAAAAATTACTGCTCACCTACCATACCGCAGGTATGCTGGGCAGAGGAACGATAAGTCACGACGTTGAAGCGAGGGCAAAAATGAACACAGTACAGAAACTTGCCACCACCGGAATTTCGATCGGCGCCGGTTTTGTCGGCAGCAAGCTAGTTGATCAGTTGTGGAAGGGCTTCACCGGAAATAAAGCTCCCCGCAAGGGTAGCGAAGAAGCTGCAGAGGCTTCATTCCGGCAGGCACTCGGATTCGCAATCTTCTCATCTATTGTTGCCGCCACGATTCAGGTTTTGGCTGACCGCGGCACCAACAAGGTCGTCGCACGTTTTAGCAAGTAGCTAATAGCAAAGGAGCAGCCCACAGTGGTGGGCTGCTCCTTTTTGCTGTGTGCATCTATGGTGCTTTACGACGTTGAATCTTTTGATTGCTCAGCTGGGACTTCTGGGGTTTCAACGGCCTGTTTCTTGGTGACCGTATCAACAACTTGTCGCAGTTCATCGTCGTAAAGAGATCCTTTGACTGCGTGCTTTGTTCGGTATCCGGCGCGTCCAATCATGTGTGCTGATACTGGTGCGGTCAGCAACTGCATTCCCCATGCCAAGAACAACAGAGGTACGACGCTCCAACTGCGTAGATGAATCGCTACTGCAGTGAAAATGAGCAGGAAGCCCAATACCTGAGGTTTGGTCGCCGCGTGCATTCGCGTGAGCATATCCGGAAAAGTCAGCAGACCAATACCGGCAATCAGCGACATGAGACAGCCTGTGATCAGCAGGACGGCTACAAGAACATCGAGGAACATATCCATCAGGCATTCCTCTGATCGGAAACGTAACGCGAAACCGTGACCGAGCCAATGAACCCTAAGGTACAGGCAACGACCACAAACAATAGGTAGTCAGAATGTCGGTTGTAAACCATTTCTAAGCACAACGCCACAGAAATAATGATCAACATGACGTCCAAGGCCAACACACGATCGAGAATAGAAGGCCCCTTGGCGACTCGAATCAGGCACGCCACGGTCGCCAACCCCAACATGACTCCGCAAACCCACATCACGATGTTCATCATTTTTTGCCTCCTACTCGACCAAGTATCGGACCGCATTCGTGCTTGATCGCTTCAAATTCATCGTGGCTACCGATAGCCATGATCACTCGACGTTCAATGTCTCGCACCGCTTCACGGGCTCGTTCCATATCCGCCTGCGATTCAATGTTGATGTAATGCAAGTACAGAGTTGATGAGCGGCGGTCCACATCGATAACAAAAGATCCTGGAATCAGCGTCAGCGCGTGCGCCACAGCAGTAACGATCAAATCCGAATCGGTGCGCAGCTCGACAGCGATGACTCCACTACGTGTTTTCTTTCCTCTGAAGATCGCTAAACCAGCCACCTGGAAGCTCGCCGCGAAAACTTGGCCGATGAACCAAATGAACAATTCGAAGCAGAACCAGATGTTTATCCGGCCCGACAGGACGACCGGCGGTAGTGGAAAGAGCGTGACAATAATCAGAGCAACGATGACACCGAAAATCAGATTTGCCGGCGAGAAATCTTGCCAAAGTGCTGCCCAGACAAAAATCAGCAACGCCAGAAGCGGCCATTCCTGTTTGAGTGTCGCCCGGTGGCGCACACCGGATGTATCAAGCGCATCGTCGATACGTTGATCTCTATGTTTCATGTTCTTAGTTGGCATCGTCCCCTCCAATCACAAAGGCAAGATCGCAGTGATATACGGTTCACGAGCAATAAGCTCGGCGGCGACCCGTTCACAGAATTCAAAAATCGGTCCGGCAAACACAGTCAAAGCGATACCGGCGATAACCAGCGACGCAGTGGAATAACGCATGCCCCAAGGCAATGACTCAGCCTCAAGTTCCTTAGCTAGCTTCAGGCCTAACGCAGGATTCTGCGCGCCGCCGGCAGCGTTCTCAATTGCCACAGATGCTGCCTGATCAACCAACTCCTGGTTAGGAACTTCAGCATCAGCAGCACGGCGCCAAAATACACGAGCCCAGACACGAATGATGGCCATCAGGGTTAGCAAGCTGGTGAGCAATCCGGCCCCAACCACGACCCAAGTCAATGGATCAGCGTCCTGAACCGCGGCGTGCAACAATCCAAATTTGCCCAAGAATCCTGAGAACGGCGGGATGCCGCCCAAATTGATTGCCGGAATGAAGAAGAGGATCGAAAGAGCCGGGGAGAGTTTGACCAGCGAACCGAGCTTGGTGACATTTGAGCTTCCGGCACGGCGTTCAATCAAACCAGCCACCATGAACAAAGAGGTCTGCACAATGATGTGGTGGCCAACGTAGTAAATGGTCGCCGCGATGGCCAGCGGACTACCGATAGCAACACCAAAAATCAGGTAGCCGATGTGGCTGGTGAGCGTAAAGGAGAGCATACGTTTGAAGTCGGTCTGCGCCAGCGCACCCAGAATACCGATCACCATGGTCAGTGCTGCAACGGCCATCAGACCCGCACTGACTTCTCCGCCAGGGAAGAGCAACGTTTCGGTACGCACAATCGCGTACACACCCACCTTGGTCAGCAAGCCAGCAAACACAGCGGTGACCGGTGCAGGAGCGGTTGGGTAAGAGTCTGGAAGCCACAATGATAGAGGGAACACAGCAGCCTTGATGCCAAAGGCAATCAACAGCATCACATGCAAAATTAGCTGTGGCCCTTGATCAAGCTCGGGCAGCTTCACCGCAAGGTCCGCCATATTCACGGTTCCAGTCGCTGCATAGATCATGGCGATAGACATCAAGAAGATCACCGAGGAAACCACCGAAACCACAACGTAGGTGGTACCAGCCCGGATACGTTCAGCAGTCCCACCCAAGGTGAGAAGAACGTAACTGGCGGTCAGTAAGATTTCGAAACCGACGTACAAGTTGAACAAGTCGGCAGCCAAGAAGGCGTTGGACACTCCAGCGAGCAGAATCAGATAAGCAGGGTGGAAAACCGAGACCGGGCCGGGTTCATCACCATCTGCTAGACCCTGGCTCGTCGCGAAGAGCAACACAGCCAGTGACACCAAGGTGGAAATCAGCAACATGAAGGAGCTAAATCCGTCAACCATCAATGAAATACCGAACGGCGATTCCCAGCCGCCGATGTGGATGGCGTAGCTTTCTCCACCCCAGACGGCGGCCACCATTCCTGCTTCCAATGACAGGGTCAGGCACAGGATACCGATGGTGATCAGTCGCTGCGTCTTGACTTGTCGGCGGGCGAGGAAGGCTGCTCCGGCGCCGATAATGGGAAGGACTACAGCCAGGGGTGCTAAGTCTAGAAAATTCACTCTTCCCCCTCTCGCACTGGGCGGCCTTCTTCGTCAACGAATTCGGTCGTATCCTCTGCCACGGGCGAGTCTTCCTCTTCGTCGTAGGCGGTCTTCTGCGACACCTTAATATCTTCGGTGTCATCGGCTAGTTCATCGGCGCTGGTCAGCGTCCATGAACGATAGATCATGGCCAACAGGAATGCTGTCACCGCGAAGGTAATCACGATAGCTGTCAGAATCAGCGCTTGAGGCAACGGATCCGAATATTCCTCAGGGTCCAGTCCTGACTGGAATAGTGGTGCCACACCGCGTCGACCACCGGTGGTCAAGATCAGCAGATTCACGCCATTACCTAGAAGCATGATGCCAAGCAAGACACGAGTCAGGGTTCGTTCAAGGACCAGGTAGAAACCGCAGGCAAGCAGCACACCGGTAATCACGAGAAAGGTGATGTTCACGCTCATCGGCCAACTCCTGTCTGTGATGCTTCTACAAAGTCGTGTCGGTCCACTGGGCTACGTCCTTCGGAAAGTGAGTCAATTTCGCTACCTAGTGAACGCAGCACGTCCTGTACCAGTCCTAAGACCACCAGATACACGCCGATGTCGAAGATCGTAGACGTCACGAACTTCTGATCGCCGAAGAACCAGAATTCCACGGCGTACATGGTGAAAATTTCATCGCCCATTAACAACGGAACAATTCCGGCCAGACCCGCCAACGCGATGCCACCACCGATCAGCAAGCCAGGGGCGATGCGTAGCGACTCTGAGAGTTCAATGCGGCCACCGGCAAGATAGCGGATGGTCAAGGCCAGTCCGGCAATCAAACCGCCGGCGAATCCACCACCAGGAGTGTTGTGCCCGGCGAGCAGGGTGTACACCGAAAGGATCAACACCGAGTGGAACATCAAGCGAGTGACCACTTCAAAGATAATGGAACGGCGTTCGGCAACCAGGGTGCTTCCGGCCATCAGCCAGTCTTGATTACCGCTCATAGCAAAGCGACGGGCAATTCGTAGTTCAACGTCCTTTGAATCCTTGCCACCCATGGCTTCGGAACCAGAATCGATACTGCCCGGCTCTACTTCGTGCACGCGCACTCGACTACCGAAGCTACGACCAGCGAAGATCAACGAGGCGACGCCTGTGGCAGCAGCCGCCAGCACCGTAATTTCCCCGAAGGTATCCCAAACACGCATATCTACGAGGGCAACGTTCACGATGTTCTTGCCGTAGCCCTCGTAGTAGGCCAGATCCGGCCAGGCAAGAGAAATTCTGCTTTGGTCCCTGGCAGCCATCATCGCGATGGCAATGTAAATCACCATCACGGCTAGGGCAATTGCCAATATTGCGCGGCCCCACTTGATCTTGGCAACGCCTCCCCACAAACGCTTAGGCAGCGCGCGTAGCGCTAAAACGAAGGAGACCAAAATGATGGTTTCCACTAGTAACTGGGTCAACGCCAAGTCAGGCGCACCCTGTAGCGCGAAAATTGCGACCATGCCGTAGCCGGTGACCGAAACCATCAGCACAGCCATAAAACGCTTAGGAGCAGTCACTGAGACCAGCGCGCCGGCAATGATCAACGCGCCGATCAGCAACTGGGCTGGGTGGTCAGCGACCACCCAGTTATCTGGCCATGGGGTAGCTACTGTCAACGCAATGCCTAATGGCACCACGAGCACGACGCCCAGAATTACGCCCAAGTAGAAGGACAACGAACCACGTTGGGTTCGACCGGTAATCCAAATGGAAACCATGTCTAGACCGTTGACCGACATACGATAGATTTCCTCAGCGGAAATCATGAGGTTTCGTGGACGAGCACCGGTATCGGTTCGGCGACGGATCCAGTAGAAGGCAATGCCCAAGCTGATGGAAATGGCGCTAAGACCCAATGCTGGGTTTAGGCCAGCAAAGGCCAATAGATGCATTTTCCCTGGTCCACCTTGTTCGGCGGACCACTGGTGCATCAATGGTTCGACAAACTGCGGGTAGAGACCCAAGGTGAGAGTCATGATCGAGAGCACCAGCAATGGAGCCAAGAAGATTAGGGTTGGCGCTTTGCAGGTCAGCGGTGGTACCGAATGCTTCTTGACCCCAAAGGCGCCGAAGAAGAAGCGCAGCGAATAGCCCATAGTCAAGCCGGCTCCCAGTACCAGACCGATCAGGGCGAAGATGCCCCACCCAGTTTCTAGGTGCAAGGCAGATTCGTACACGGCTTCTTTGGCCACAAACCCAAAGGTCAGTGGCACACCGGCCATCGATGCTGCAGCGATGCCCGCGGTAGTGGTCAGGATGGGCATGCTACGGCGCAGGCCACTAAGTTTGCGGATGTCGCGAGTACCCGTGTTGTGGTCAATGATGCCGACGCTCAAGAACAGGGTCGCCTTGAACAAACCGTGGGCCAATGTCATTGCTAGGGCAGCAAAGGCAGCGTCCGGGGTTCCAAAGCCGAAAATCGCAATGATGAAACCCAGCTGAGAAACGGTACCAAAGGCAAGAATCAGTTTGAGGTCATGTTGCTTCAGTGCTCGGTATCCGCCAATGATCATGGTCAGGATACCAATGCCCACGGTCATCGGAACCCAGAGGTTGGTTTCAGCGAATCCTGGAGCCAAGCGGGCAATCAAATAGACGCCTGCCTTAACCATGGCCGCAGCATGAAGATAGGCCGAGACCGGCGTCGGGGCTGCCATGGCTCCTGGTAGCCAGAAATGGAACGGCACCAGTGCTGATTTAGAAATCGCCCCAACAATGATCAGCGCGATGGCTACGTCAGTGTAGGCACCGAGTGAAACGAGGTGGTCTGCCGCAGCGAGAATCTCGGAAAGTTGGTAGCTGCCGGCTTCGGTGCCGATCATCAAGATTCCGGCAAGCATGACCAAGCCACCCAAGGTGGTGATGATCAGGGCATTCATGGCCGAACGGCGTGCGGTAATCAAGGCTTGGTTAAAGCCGATGAGCAAGTAAGAAAGGACGCTGGTAATTTCCCAGAAGATGAACATGATGATCACGTCGTCTGCCGTGACCAATCCGGTCATAGCACCAGCGAAGGCCACCATCTTGGCAGCGAAGCCACCAATTTGAGGATCATCGTTCTTGAAGTATCTCGCGCAATAGAATAGGACCAGCGCGCCCACGCCAAGAATTAACAGAAGGATTGTGGCGGATAAGGTGTCCATCCGGAAGTTCAATCCGATGTTAAGACCAGAGATCCACTCAAAATTTATGGACGGCGGTGCATTAGGCGCACCATTGGCCAGCGAATTATCGGCAGCAAGAACCACCGGCAACTGCGTCAACAACCAAATAAATCCCACTGCTGGGACAGCGGCCACCACGTAGAAGGCGTTTCGTTTGAGTACCCGAAACAAAAGCGGGCACAATAGGGCGGTCACAAACAGCGCAGTGAGAATTACTAGCACTTGTCTCCTCTGTCGACTGATGGTTGGGCAGAGTGCGTTGACCACAAAAATAGTCCGCAGTAGCTATTTTATCAGCCGGCTTCTCCAGCCTTTCGCGCAATGTGTCTTTGGAGGAATATTTTCTTCTGTTTCCGCGATCAGCTGATTTTCCGGTTTTGCATAGGATTATCAAAAATTCGTTTTGGGGTTCACTCACAGTTCCTTTCTTCCGGGTACGATTCGAGCATGTCAATCATTCGACCTGCGTCTGTTCCAGCCCGTGACAAGTGGCTCAACAAGTACACCTGGGCTTGGGCCAGCTGGGATTGGGGGCAGGCAGCGATCAACGCGGTGATGATCACCTTCGTTTTCACCGTTTATCTGACCAGTGACCTCTTCGGAGACAAAGACCATGCCTCGTTAGTGCTCTCCCAAGCACTCACCGTTGGTGGACTTACCATTGCACTGCTGGTACCCGTCACTGGGATGCGTGCCGATGCAGCCGGTCGCAGGAAATTGTGGATCGTGGTCAATACGCTGATCTTGGTCCTCGTGTGCGCCGGGTGCTTCTTTGTTTACCCAGACCCCAAGTTCCTCTGGCTCGGCGCCATACTCATAGCGCTCATGTCGGTGGTCAGTGAGTTTGCCGGCGTGAACTACAACGCCGTGCTCAACCAGATTTCAACCAAAGCTACCGTCGGCAAAGTCTCCGGCTTCGGCTGGGGCATGGGATATGTCGGTGGCATTCTCGCCCTCGCGCTGGTTCTCTTCGGATTTGTAGAACCTATTGTTCAGTGGCCAGGTGCTAGCACCGAGGGATCACTAAATCTTCGGCTGATTGCCATCTTCTCCGCGGTGTGGTGCCTGGTATTTGCGTTGCCGTTATTCTTCATCATTCCTGAAGCCCCACCGGCTACGGCGACGAAGATCCCGCTCAAGGACTCATACAAGGTCTTATTCGCAACCATCAAAAATCTGTGGCGTAACGATCGCAACCTACTCTTCTTCCTCTGTTCCTCGGCCGTGTTCCGTGATGGACTGGCCGCGATCTTCACCTTCGGCGGCGTCATTGCTGCCGGTACCTTTGGTTTTGCAGCATCCGAAGTCATTATCTTCGCCATCGTAGGTAACCTCGTAGCGGCCGCCGGTGCAGTCATTGGTGGTCGGCTCGATGACGTGCTGGGGCCCAAGATGGTGATTTGTGGTTCGCTAGTTGGATTGCTGATTGCCGGCGCGGGAGTCTTCCTTTCCCCGGGTGCCAGCGGCTTCTGGATCTTCGGCTTACTGCTGTGCCTGTTCGTTGGCCCCGCTCAAGCGGCTTCACGGTCTTATTTAGCCCGGCTTATTCCGGCTGGCCGCGAAGGTGAACTCTTCGGGCTGTATGCCACGACGGGTCGAGCGGTCTCGTTCTTAGCTCCAGCACTGTTTGGTGCCGCCATTGCTATCGCCTCTCCCCTCGTTGCTTCCGGGGGTGCGCAGCGATTTGGCATTCTGGGCATCTTGGTGGTGCTGGCCCTTGGACTAGTACTGCTCCTGCCAATTCGTTCACCGCGAAAGGAATCGCGCTAAGAAATCTGAGAATCCCAGCGCACATAGTTTGAGGACCAGCCCAATGGGCTGGTCCTCAAACTATTTAGAACTTATTAGCTGTCGATATCTGTACGGTGGAAGTTCAGGTGGCTGCGCGAGGCTGTGGGGCCACGCTGACCTTGGTAGCGGTTTCCGTAAGGACCCGAACCATAGGGGTGCTCGGTAGCGGAGGTGAGTTTGAAGAAGCACAACTGGCCAATCTTCGAACCTGGCCACAGTTTGATCGGCAAGGTCGCCATGTTGGAAAGTTCCAATGTCACGTGTCCAGAGAAGCCCGGATCGATGAAACCAGCGGTGGAGTGCGTGAGCAGGCCCAGACGTCCCAGCGAGCTTTTGCCTTCAAGTCGTGCTGCCACGGAGTGTCCCAGAGTAACTACTTCGTAAGTGGAGCCAAGCACAAACTCACCAGGGTGGAGGATGAACGGTTCGTCTGGAGCGACCTCGACCAGGCGAGTCAGCTCATCTTGCTCCACCGAAGGATCGATGTGCGCGTACTTGTGGTTGTCGAAGAGCCGGAAGAACCGGTCGATTCGAACGTCCACTGAGGCGGGCTGGACCATGTTCGGGTCGAAGGGCTCGAGCCCAATCTCTCCGGACGCTATTTCTCGACGAATGTCACCATCTGAATACAACACGTGAACAAACTTATCGTGTGAAGTGCCTCGGAATGAACTCCGTGGGCAAATAAGTTCATTTTGGCTCTTCGAGGCGGTGATGCACTTCCCATTATTTTCCCCAGATTTGCAGTTATCGTTAGAGAGGGAGTCATTCTCGTTCATCGCTTCATCTGTTAAGGGTTTATATTATGCGTCTTGCCACTGCGCTGACTGGCACCGTACTTGCTTCGGCACTGCTGTTCTCCACTGTTCCAGCAGCTTTTGGCGCACCGACTAAAGACCTCCCAGAAGTTAGTAGCACACAGCTTACCGAGGCTTCGAGCATGTTGGCGCTGATTAACCCCACCACGAAGCTCTCTCCAGAAAACTACACGCCCTCCAAACTGGTCGACGTCGCCGGGACCGGTCTGCAGCTACGAAGTGAAGCGGCTCAAGCCGTCGAGGATCTGCTTGCTGATGCTCGGGCGGCTGGACATTCAATCAAGATTCTCAGCGCTTACCGTTCATATGATCGTCAGGCGGCACTATTCAATCAGTACCAAGGTAAATATGGAACGGCGTATGCCGAACGAATTTCTGCCCGCCCAGGTACCAGCGAACATCAGTTGGGTTTGGCGGCAGACCTTGGATACACCAATAGCCTCTCCGAATTGAAGGCCTCATTCGGGCAGACTCCAGCAGGCATCTGGATCGCGGAGCATGCGGTGGATTACGGGCTGATCGTGCGCTACCCCGATGGCCAAGAAGAGATCACCGGCTACAAGTACGAACCATGGCACGTACGCTACATCGGTAAAGAGCATGCCAAGGCGTTGGCCGAATCCGGAGCCGACACCTACGAAGAGTACGTCAAAATGCTTGCCGAGTCGTTGAAAGAGAAGAAGACCGAAGCAACGCCAGCTGCTAAGGAGCAGGCAAAGGTTGACGCGGTGGAGGAAAAGTCCACTAAGGACGGCACCGAGATCAGCTCTCAGAAAACCGGCCATGGGGTGCTCAAGGAAGAAGACTTACTGGTCTTACGTTTCCTACCGCCGTACCGGGACTGGAGCTTTGGCTTCACCGAATAGCTTTTGAACGACTCTCTGACGTTTTAGAAGAAGCTCGCAACGCCGAGAAATATCAAGGACGGAACCAGCGAGGCGCCCAAAGCAATCACCCAGTGGGTGATCTTGCTGCTGGTCTTCTGGCAGGCTCCGGCACGTTTCCTGCGGTAGATCAGATTCACATTGGCAATCACCCAAATGATGGTTCCAATGGCCAAGGGCGGACCAAGAATCATTTGTAATGGGAAGATCGAGCTTTCTTCCAACAGGTCGCGCACACTTCGACCCCATGAGCTGATCGGGTTCCCCATGACAACTACGCAAAGCATCCAATAGTAAATGATTCCGGGAATGCCGAGCAGAAGATTCACAACGCTTAGTCGTCTCACAGCGTTCCCCTTAATCCAGCCTTGCGCCTCCAAGCGTGCAAGGCACCAAAAATTCTACCGAACCAAGCCACCGATACATGGCCTTTTGCCCAAGGCTGCGCCTGTGCATCGCCTAAGAATTACAAAAAACCGCCAACAGATCGGCTCCATAAAAGAACTATCTGTTGACGGTTTTTGGTAGTGCGTTGCAAAGACTACTTAGCGCGAACCGGAATGCCAGTAAACGTTGGCTTCAGTGTTTCAGCGAAGAAATCCTCACCCTTGTCATCAACCACGATGAATGCTGGGAAGTCCTCAACATCAATCTTCCAGATTGCTTCCATGCCCAATTCCTCGTATTCAAGGATTTCGACCTTCTTGATGCAATCCTGCGCCAGGCGTGCTGCCGGGCCACCAATGGAACCCAGGTAGAAACCACCGTGGCTGTTGCATGCATCGGTGACCTGCTTTGAACGGTTGCCCTTGGCCAGCATGACCATGGAACCGCCGGCCGCCTGGAACTGGTCCACGTAGGAGTCCATACGGCCCGCAGTAGTTGGGCCGAACGAGCCCGAAGCCATGCCCTCTGGTGTCTTAGCAGGACCTGCATAGTAGACCGGGTGGTCCTTGAGGTACTGTGGCATCTCTTCGCCGGCGTCCAGTCGTTCCTTGATCTTGGAATGCGCGATATCGCGAGCTACCACCAGAGGACCGGTGAGAGACAGGCGAGTCTTGACCGGGTACTTAGTCAACTCAGCCAGGATCTCATCCATTGGCTTATTCAGATCAATCTTCACTACCGAGCTACCGCCGGTGCCCGAGACACCATCGGTCTCGTCATCGTGAGCTGCGATGGCAGGGTGATTCTCATCTGGCATGAAGCGTGCTGGATCAGTTTCCAGCTGTTCAACAAATAGTCCCTCTTCGGTGACCTTGGCCAGCATCTGGCGGTCAGCCGAGCAGGACACTGCGATGGCTACTGGCATTGACGCGCCGTGGCGCGGCAGGCGAACTACACGTACGTCGTGGCAGAAGTACTTGCCACCGAACTGTGCACCGATGCCAAAGTGACGGGTCAGTTCCAAGACCTTGTCCTCTAGCTCGGTGTCGCGGAAGCCACGACCGGTCATCGCACCTTCGGTAGGCAACGAATCCAGGTACTTAGCCGACCCGTATTTTGCGGTCTTCAACGCCATTTCAGCGGAGGTACCACCGATGACGATGGACAGGTGGTACGGAGGGCACGCAGCAGTACCCAAAGAACGCAGCTTCTCGTCGAGGAACTTCAACATGGAGTTCTCGTTGAGGATGGCCTTGGTCTCCTGATACAAGAAGGACTTGTTGGCACTGCCGCCACCCTTGGCCATGAACAAGAACTTGTAGCTGGTGTCAGCGCCGTCCTTCGTATTGGCATACAGGTCGATCTGTGCTGGCAAGTTGTTGCCAGTGGACTTTTCTTCCCACGTGGTCAGTGGGGCAAGCTGCGAGTAGCGCAGGTTCAGCTTGGTGTACGCGTTGTAGATACCGCGCGAGAGCGAGATTTCATCTTGCTCTTCGGAAAGCACACGCTGGCCACGCTTACCCATAACGATGGCCGTACCGGTGTCCTGACACATTGGCAGGATGCCACCGGCAGCAATGTTGGCGTTCTTCAGCAGATCCAGTGCCACAAACTTGTCGTTCGGGCTGGCTTCCTCATCGTCGAGGATGTTGCGCAGCTGCTGCAGGTGGGCCGGGCGAAGGTAGTGCGAGATATCGTGCAGGGCAGTTTCGGCTAACTGCTCAAGTGCCTCGGGGGCGACCTTCAGGAAGTTCTTCCCATCCGGACCGGCGACGACCTCGACGCCTACGGAGGAAATCTTGCGGTATGGGGTTGTATCTTCGCCAATTGGCAGAAGATCCTCATAACGGAATTCAGGCATGCTCTGTCCTTGATTCAATCGTGGATGCTCATCTGCCAGTTTATGCCTTTGACCCCAAAAACTCGCATTCGCCGTTTGCACCTGCGGCTTTATCGCGACATGCTGTAGTACATGAGCACCGAGAACACCCCGGCAGCAAACGATGGACAAGATCCTGCCCAGGGGCCACACGCAATCATCGAAACTCCGATGGACCAGCACCGCGCCAAGCCTAAAACGCACTTCGAAATGATGTTGCAAGCTGGCCTGAACAAGCCTGAGCTCTCGGGTTCGGTCATCGGTGCCTTTATGAGCACCGAAGTGTATTTCCTCTCCCGCGAAGAGGTTACGGAAGAAAACAAGAATGCTCAGCCAATGCTGTTGACCAACCCTAGCGGTGAAGCAGTTGTCGCACTCTTCACGTCCTTGGAGCGCATTCCTTCCACCTACATCGATCAGGCGCCTTTTGGTATCAAGGTTCAGGGAGCCTCCGTGGTGCGCGCTCTGGATAAGACCGGCTTTGTGGTGAATCCTGGCGATGAATTGAGCTTCGAGGTTCCTGCCGATGGCGTGGTCATCTTGCAGGAACAGATGCTCAAGCAAAAAAAGGATGATCAGGCGTAACTTTTCCCACGATTATTCGCGCCGTTTAACGAAGCGTCGAATTCGTGAGATATGCTGTTTGATGCCCGAGCCGTCAATAGGCCGCTCGGAGCACTGCGGGCGTAGCTCAATGGTAGAGCGCTAGCTTCCCAAGCTCGATACGCGGGTTCGATTCCCGTCGCCCGCTCGCACTGACGTCGGGGTACCACCAGGTGCCCCGACGTTTTAGTTTTGTCAGGCTAACACCCAAGGAGCACGATGACCGGAGTCCTCGAAGGGTTCTCCATCATTTGGGTGGTTATCGCCGTCGGCTACCTTGTTGGGCGCACCGGCGTGCTGGGTCCGCAAGGCCGCCATGTGCTTAGCCGAGTGACCTTCTTTGTCGCCAGCCCAGCACTGCTATTCACCACGCTGGCAGATTCCGATCCTGCCTCGGTGCTCGGCCCGTTACTGTGGGTCGCCGCTATTTCGGCTGCCTTGACCGCCTTGGCTTTTCACGCTGTCACCGCTGGTTGGCTCAAACGCTCCGGCTCCGAACGCATCGTCTCTGCCATGTCGGCTTCCACCGTGAACTCGGCTAACCTCGGACTGCCCATCGCCTTGTATGTCTTGGGTGATGCTTCCTACGCGGCTCCGATCATTCTGTTCCAGCTCGCGCTCTACCAGCCGATCAACTTGGCCATGCTCGACGCCACGACTTCACGTCACCGCACCACCCCGCTGGCTTTGCTGCTGACCACGGTGAAAAATCCGATGATCATCGGTTCCATGCTCGGCTTGGTGGTGGCACTGACCGGGTTCAAGGTGCCAGCGATAGCGTTAGAACCAATCGAACTGATCGCAGGCGCCTCCATCCCTTGCATGCTCATGGCCTTTGGCATCTCGTTGGTCGGTTCCAAACCGTTGGAGAAAAAATCAGGGCGACGCGCCGACGTATTGATCGGATCTATCGCCAAATTGGTTTTGCATCCGGCTCTCGCTTGGGCGCTGGCTTACTTCGCTTTCCAATTGCGTGGTGAGATGTTGGTGGCCTCGGTAATCATGGCTGGTCTGCCCACGGCACAAAACGTCTTTGTCAGTGCTTCGCGCTATGAACAAGGTGTCATCGTAGCCAAAGATACGGTCCTGATCACCACCATCTGCGCCATACCACTGATGATGGTGCTGGCACTATTTTTGGGAATTTAGTGTAACTTTTGGGCTTCGGAATAAGTGGATGTCTCTAGACTGTTGTTAGGACTAGAGCATTATCAATCCCTTTTTGAATGAGGTCACTATGAAGCGCACCGTACCCCTACTGGCATCTGCCGCAATTCTTGCCCTGTCCCTGACCGCGTGTGGATCTTCCTCCGGCTCCGGTGATTCTTCTGCGTCGGGCTCCACTCAGAGCGGTTCGGCGTTGCAGAAGGTCAAGGATGCCGGTGTGCTGACCGTTGGTACCGAAGGCACTTACCGTCCTTTCTCCTTCCACGAAGGAAGCGAGTTGACCGGCTACGACGTGGATGTCATCAAGGCCGTCGGCGAGAAGATGGGCGTAGATGTCAAGTTCCAAGAAACCCAGTGGGATGCAATTTTTGCCGGTCTTGATGCGGGTCGTTTTGACGTGATCGCCAACCAGGTGGCCATCAACCCTGACCGCGAAAAGAAGTACCTCTTCTCCGAGCCATACACCGTTTCCACTGGAGTGGTTGTCACCAAGAGCGATAACAACGACATCACCTCTTTCGACTCCCTCAAGGGAAAGAAAACTGCACAGTCACTGACCAGTAGCTTCTATGAGGCTGCCAAGGCAGCCGGTGCCACCATCGAACCAGTTGAGGGTTGGGCCCAGTCGGTCACCCTGCTCAAGCAAGGCCGTGTCGACGCAACCGTGAATGACAAGCTGACGTTCTTGGACTCGCAGAAGACCAATCCGGATGACAGCATCAAGATCGCGGCAGAGTCCGAAGACAAGTCTGAGTCGGCGGTGACCCTGCGCAAGGGATCTGAAGATCTGCAAGAAGCCATCGATGGCGCCTTGGATGAATTGCGCAAGGACGGCGAACTGGCAACCATCTCCGAGAAGTACTTCGGCGAAGACGTCAGCAAATAACCGATACTTCCCCAAGTGAAACAGTAGACTGGCTCCACACGCACCCAGCGTGGAGCCAGTCTCGTTTGTCTCAAAGGTAGCTTCATGGATTCGAATTGGCAGTTATTACTTGATTCGCTGTGGCCTCTGGCCAAGGGTGCAATCACCGCGACCATTCCCCTAGCACTGATTAGCTTCATTGTGGGTTTGGTGATCGCTTTGTTCATTGCGTTGATGCGCATCAGCAAGAACCCGGTCCTCTCAGCCATCGGGCGTGTGTACATCTCCATCATTCGCGGCACACCCCTCTTGGTGCAGCTCTTTGTCATTTTTTATGGCATGCCCTCGCTAGGCATCACCATTGACCCATGGCCCAGCGCAATCATTGCGTTCAGCTTGAATATCGGTGGCTATGCTGCGGAAATTATCCGAGCGGCCATTCTCTCGGTCCCGGCAGGACAGTGGGAAGCAGGCTACACGCTGGGTATGTCTCGCACACGAAGTCTCTACCGGTTGATCTTGCCGCAGGCCACCCGCGTCGCTATTCCACCGTTGTCTAACTCCTTCATTTCGTTGGTGAAGGACACCTCGCTAGCTTCGACCATTCTGGTCACGGAGATGTTCCGCAAGGCGCAGGAAATTACCGCCTCAACGTATGAGTTCATGCTTCTGTACTGCGAAGCAGCGGCAATCTACTGGATCATCTGCCTGGTGCTCTCGGCGCTACAGAACTCCGTTGAAGGAAGGCTTGAAAAGTATGTCACCAAGTAACACGACTTTGCTCAGTGTCGATTCCCTGCACAAAGCCTTCGGCGAGAATCAAGTGCTCAAGGGCATTGATTTCACCGTTCATTCCGGTGAGGTAGTTGCCCTGATTGGCCCCTCCGGCTCAGGCAAGACCACAGCACTTCGTTGCCTGAATGGACTAGAAATCGCTGACTCAGGAACCGTCGGTTTTGACGGTGGACCATCGGTGAGTTTCGAAGCGAAAACCAAGCCGAAGACCGCACAAGTATTGCGTGAACGTTCAGCCATGGTCTTCCAAGGCCATCACCTCTTCCCTCACTTGACGGTGTTGCAGAATGTGACTGTTGGTCCTATCGAGGTGCAAAAACGAGCTAAAGATCAGGTCTTGGCTGAAGCTCGCAAGTTGTTAGACCGAGTTGGACTGGCGGCCAAGGCCGATGCGTACCCGAATTCTCTCTCCGGCGGTCAGCAACAGCGAGTGGGCATCGTGCGCGCCTTGATGCAACAACCCGACTTGTTGCTCTTTGATGAACCAACAAGTGCGTTGGACCCAGAATTGGTTGGCGAAGTTCTCACTGTCATTAAGGAACTAGCCCAAGAAGGCTGGTCAATGGTTCTGGTGACTCATGAATTGGCCTTCGCCCGGGATGTGGCCGACACGGTGGTTTTCATGGACGGCGGAGTGGTGGTTGAAACCGGGCCAGCAGCCCAAGTTTTGTCCGCTCCCACCAATCCCCGAACGCAAGCCTTTGTTCAACGTCTTTTGCACCCGTTCTAGAAAGCATAAGGTAATGGTATGACCCAGGATACAAATGCATTGCTGACCAGCCTTGTCGAGGGCTATAACTTCACTTCGGATTCTTTAGATCTTGGCGTGGCCCTCATTGATGGCAAGGTAGAACCCACCGCGCCGATTCGCTTGCCACTGAAGATGCTCAACCGTCATGGATTAGTCGCCGGTGCTACCGGCACCGGTAAGACCGTGACCTTGCAGCTCATGGCAGAACAGCTGAGCAAGGCTGGAGTTCCAGTATTCCTCGCTGACATCAAGGGCGACTTGAGCGGTTTGGCACAAGAAGCAGTTGCCTCTGAGAAGCTGACTGCACGCTTGGCCGAGCAGGGCAAAGAATTTGAACCACGTGCTAACCCGGTCGAGTTCCTTTCCCTTGGCGAAGGAACGCACGGTACTCCGGTACGAGCCAGTGTTGATGCCTTTGGCCCGATTTTGCTCGCTCGCGTCCTGGAGCTCAATGAGACTCAGGAAGAATGCCTGCAACTGATCTTCCACTATGCCGATTCCAACAAGCTCCCACTTGATGACTTGAGTGACGTTAAATCGGTCATCAGCTACCTGCTTAGCGATCAGGGCGCAGAAGCTCTAAAGAACCTAGGCGGAGTCTCCTCAGCTACGGCTTCGGTCATCCTTCGTGGCATCACCATCATGCAGTCTCAGGGTTTGGATCAGTTCTTCGGCCAGCCAGAATTTGATACCTCAGATTTCCTGCAGGTGCGTGAAGATGGCAATGGCGTGATCAACGTGCTCGAACTGCCTTCGGTGAATTCGCAGCCAATGTTGTTCTCGACGTTCCTGATGTGGCTTCTGGCTGACCTATTTGAGGATCTTCCTGAAGCTGGCGACCTAGACAAACCAAAGTTAGTGTTCTTCCTTGATGAGGCGCACTTGCTGTTCAAGGACGCCACCAAGGCCTTTACTGACTCCATCATCAACACGGTACGTTTGATTCGTTCCAAGGGTGTCGGCCTGTTCTTCATCACTCAGTCCCCTACTGACTTACCTGACGAGGTTTTGGGGCAGCTGGGTAACCGCATTCAACATGCCGTGCGCGTTTTCACTGCCAAGGATCAAAGCGCGCTGAAGAAGATTATTCAGACCTTCCCGACCAACGGTGTTGACCTGCAGGAGGCACTGACTCAGGCCGGTGTCGGTGAAGCGGTCATTACCGTACTGGGCGAAAAGGGCTCACCGACTCCGGTGGCTTGGACCAAGATGTCCTCGCCAGGATCAAATATTGGTCCTGCCTCGCCTGAGGTACTGGATGCGAATCTGAAAGCGTCACCGCTTGCTGCTCGTTACGCGGCGGCCGTGGATCGTGAATCCGCTCGTGAAATGCTAGATGCCAAGGTTGCTCCTCCTGCCGCGACTCCGGAGAGTGCTCCAGAGCAGGCACCGGCCGAACAGCATGAGCAATCAGCACCACGCCAGCAGCGTGCGCCTAAGGCAGAGCAGAACCCGATGATGGATATGGCTGTTGATGCTGCCACCATGATTGGTCGCGAGCTGATCCGTGGCATGTTTGGCAACCGTAAGCGTCGCCGCCGTTGGTAATACCCGCCACCAAACACCGTTCGGTTAGAGTTTAGAGCCCGAAACCAGATAGCCTAGCTACTGATGAAGACTCATAACTCCACTCCGATCACCGCCACCGCCCTGGCCCTTCGATGGACCGTTGCCGCGGTGGCGGTGCTCGTTGTGGCCGTAGCCGGCGTGATGATTGCTAACCGCACCGTGTTCTCCGCTGCGCATCAAGTCAAAGAGCTTCAGCGCGAGCTAGCTGACGGTCAGGGCGCCAAAGCTCTTGGCCTGATGCAAGCTACCGTTCCTCAAGGCGATGCGATCGCTCTAGATGGCGAAGTTCTCAAGCGTACCCAAAAGGGCGTTAGCGACTTCACCACCGAGAAGGCCGAGCCGGTGAAGGGCAATGAGGAACTGCGCACCGTTACCGCACGCTACAAGGTTGATGGTGTTGATAAGCAGTCGAGTTACACGCTACGTCACACCGGCAAATCTTGGCTTTTCTTTGACAATTGGGCCTTTGAACCTTCTACGCTGCCAAGCGTAAAAATCAAGGCCAACACCGTCAACGAAGTCACGGTCAACGAACAGAAGATCCCGTTGGAAGCTGGCGTTTCTACTCTCCCGGTTTTTTATCCTTCGGTCCTCGATGCAAGCTTTAGCACCAAGAACTTCGCTGCTGACACCCGTGGCGTGGTAGTCACAGAACCTGCCGAAAAGCCGGTAGAGATCTCGCTGAAGACTGAACCAACGCAGGCTTTCATCTCGGCGATCAATTCCAAGGTCAAGAAGTACCTTGATGGTTGTGCTAGCCAAAAGGTACTTATGCCTTCGGGCTGCCCCTTCTCGTACAACACCTCGGCCCGCGTAGATTCGTCGACCATTGACTGGGCAATCACCCGGTACCCGAGCATCAAGGTCAGCTACTACAACGGATCGTGGGTCCTCGCCCCGCTGAAGACCTCCGCTTCACTCACGCTTACCGAGCAGGATCTGCGTACCGGTGCCAAAGAAAAGAAGACCGTCAAGGACACCTATTCCTTCACCGCGCAGCTGACCACGAGCACCAATGATGTCACTGTCGTTCCCGTGGCCGGTGGGCAACAGGTAGCCCAGTAGATTTCTACTAGCGTCCTAACAGTTCTCGAAATTGACTGCGCAGTGGTACCGCATTGGTCTTGAACTTCTGCCACATAAACAGTGCCAACAAACTTGCCCCTAAGGACAGCACCGCGCCGATAGTCACGGCGATCTGCGTTCCAAACAGTTCAGCAAACCAGCCAACCATTGGTGAACCTATAGGCGTGCCACCCTGGACAACCATCAGGTACAAGGCCAACACACGAGCACGGTACTGCGCCGGCACGGACATCTGCACCATCGTATTGCAGCTGTTCAGGAACGTTAACGCTCCCAGCCCCACTGGAATGAGCATGAGCGCAAATAGCAGGTAGTTAGGCATCCACGCACTGGCCAATGCGGCTAGCCCGAAGAACACACCGCCACCAATTAAGAAGCGCCATCGGGGTGCTGAGCGTCGTGCAGCTAAGAGCGCACCGGCGAAGGTACCCACGGCCATAACGCTGCCAAGAATTCCGTACTCCCCTGCTCCGACGCCATACACTTCGGTAGCCATCAATGCGTTAGTTAGTTGGAAGTTCAGCCCGAAGGTTCCGATAATGAATGCCAAGAAAAAGATCAGAAGCAGATCTTTGCGTCCTTTGACATAACTAAATCCTTCCCTGACTTGTCCTTTACCACGTACTACTGGAGTGGATGGATGTAGCGCGTCTTTGCGCATGAATACCAGCGAGGTAATAACTGCGAGGAATGAGGCGCCGTTGAGTAAGAAGGCCGGACCGGTGCCCACCAACGCGATGACTGCACCGGCAACGCCTGGACCTGCCAACCGTGCAAGGTTGAAGTTGGCGCTGTTCAACGCCACCGCGTTGGCTAAATGAGATCCCGGCACAATTTCAGAGACAAATGCCTGTCGGGCTGGAGCGTCAAAGGAAGCACCGATTCCTAAAAGGCCGGCCAGCACGTACACCTGCCAGAGTTGTGCGGAGTCGGTAACCACTAGTAGCCCTAGGATCAGGGCGCACAAGCCCATAAAGCTTTGGGTCACCATGAGCACGTGGCGCTTGTTAAAGCGATCGGCGATAAGTCCCGCATACGGGGCAAGTACAAGAACGGGGAGGAATTGAAGGCCGGTCGTGATACCAGTAGCTACTGCGTCATGGTTGGTGAGTTCGGTAAGCACCAGCCAGTCCTGGGCCACTCGTTGCATCCACGTTCCGATGTTGGAAACTAGAGCACCCACGATCCACAAACGGTAGTTGGGTATTTCCAGAGCCCTAAACATCTTCGTTGCCATAAACATCTACCGGATCTCTCCGATGCCTCCCGCATTTCAGTCTAATGCGACACAGCGAGGAATGCTGAGGTTTCCTCTGCATTCCTCGCTGTGAGGTTCAAGCTATGTATCAGCGACGTCTAAAGAATTTCTGCTCGTTAGTTGACGCCTCGAAGGTCCAACAGCAATTCATCATCGCCTTCTGGATCCAGGATTACCGGGATGCCCCAGTCCTGCTGGTACAGGTGGCAGGCCGCATGATCTGGGATCTCTCCACCAGGCTCACCATCACATGCCGCCGCACGAGCGGTAATGTGTAGCACGCCATCAGCGATCTCGGGGTTCAGCTGTAAGGTTCGTTTGAGCCCCACCGAAGTTCCGCCACCCTCCAAAATCAGGTCTTCTGGGCTGGAGGAGATCTTCAGCTGGGTTGGGTCACCCCAACGGTCATCTAGCTTCTGTCCCTTAGGAGCAGCGAAGCGAACCACGATCTCATGGTTACCTGCCTTCACCGAAGTTTTAGGTCGCTGAGTCTGGCTTGCGCCTTCATCAATAACTAAGGCTTCGGCCGGAATAGGTACACGCACCAGCTGGTGGGTATTGGTTTCGACTACTAGGAGTACTGGATCTCCTTCAACCGAAGTATCAACCAGAACATCAGCCGGTTCCTTCAGGCCCTTAGCCAGGGTGGAAACCGTCTTGGTTGCTGGGTCATAACGGCGAACCGCCCCATTGTAGGAGTCAGCAATCGCGATGGAACGGTCAGGAAGCACCGCTACACCCAGTGGGTGCTGCAGACGTGCCTGTTCAGCGTCACCGTCACGGAAGCCGAAGTCGAACAGGCCAGTACCAATAGCCGTATTCACGCTCTTGGCTTCACCGTTTTCAACTTCGATCCAGCGCAACGCACTGGTCTCGGAGTCAGCGATCCATACGTTGTCACCATCAAGTGCCAAGCCTGAAGACTGGGCGAACCACGCTTCATCGGCCTTGCCGTCGTTCAGACCTTCCAACCCGGTACCGGCAAAGACCGAAACCGCATTGGTCAGTGGGTCAAAGGCAAAAATCTGGTGGGTGCCGGCCATAGCGATGATGACCTTGCCCGATGGATGGAACACCACATCCCATGGGGAGGATAGGGAAATGTTCAACGCGTCGGTACCCAGCTCGGTTGGCTGAGTCTGCTGCCGGGCGCTTTCGGTATCCAACAGGCGCTGGATTCCGTTGCCTGCCAGGGTGCCCACTACCCCGGTGCTTAGGTTCACCGAGCGCAGGCGGTGGTTCACAGTATCGGCCACGATCACGTCGTAGCCCACCTTGGCCGCCACGTCTTCTGGCAAAGTAGTCAGGCCCTGTGGCTCGTTGAATTGTGCGCTCTGTACATCACCGTCGGCATAACCCTTGGTTCCTGAACCAATGGTGCGCACAACGGTGGAGAGATCTGGTGCCAGTTCAACCAGGCGGTGATGGCCGGAATCCCCAATAAGGAAGTTCCCGTTAGACAGCGCCGTAGCCTTACCCGGGAAGCGCAGATCGCCCTCGCGGGCAGCCGGTGCAACATAAGGGCCGTCACCGCGGTGCAAGGTGCCCTTGGCCTCATGCTCGGCAATCAATTCTTCAACCAGCGAGCCCAAGCCCTGGGCGTGACCTTCACCGGAAAGATGAGCAACGATGTAACCTTCTGGATCCAAGACCACCAAGGTTGGCCAAGCGCGAGCACCGTAGGCCTGCCAGGTCACGAGTTCTGGATCATCAAGTACTGGGTGGTGGATTTCGTAACGTTCCACGGCCGCAGCCAAAGCATCTGGGTCAGCCTCATGCTCAAACTTTGGTGAGTGCACACCCACGGTAACCAGCACATCCGAGTACTGCTCCTCTAGCGGGCGCAGCTCATCAAGGACGTGAAGGCAGTTGATGCAGCAGAAAGTCCAGAAGTCCAGAAGCACGATCTTGCCACGCAACGCTTCGAGGTCCAGCTGTTGACCACCTGTATTCAGCCAGTTGCGGCCCTCAAGCTCGCTGGCACGCACCTTGTAATTGGTGCGTACGGATTCTGTTGCGCTCATGCTCATCCTTTCGCAAGTGCCGCGGCTCGGCAGGTAGATCTCTATTATCGGCCACGGCGTGGTGCAGTACTAAACGGTGTTAAGGAACATTGAGGTGCAACCTGTTGCACCGAAGATCTATTCCTGAATTTAATCGCTACGGCAGTTGGGACAATGCTGCGTCCATAACGCTGGTCGCGACCTTGTTGAACTTTTCATCCTTTAATGACTTGGCCGAGACGAAAGAAACCATCGCTACATACTCCTTGCTCTTCTTGATCAGCACTAAGGAGTTCTGTGCATATTCGCCATTGCGTGAGTAGTACAGCGCCGAATCAACCGAGTCCACCGCGGGATCGGAGAACTTCAAAGTTTCGGTGTACTCACTGGTGTTCAGTTTCACGCTCTTGCACTCAGAAAGAATGCTTTTCACGTTCTTCGTATGCTGATCCGTCGATTTCGCACCGTCTGAACCCAACTTAGCTACTTCTACCGACCCAGTGATGGATTGCGAATCATTGGTGAAGTCAGTGCGCGCAGATTCGGTACCCAATTGCACCGGCGACCAGTTCAGGTCGTTGATCGGGGTCGAGCATTGGGAAGGTAACACTACAATGCCCTTGAGCGTATCGGTGGGCGGGGTGGCCAAGGATTCAAGGTCTTTGCCTTGGATCTTGGCACTGCTCGGGAAGCCAAGCTGCGAAGCAATCACCGAGCCTGCGGCCGTAGCCAGCTGTGCTGTGGTCAGATCTTCTGCTGAGGCAGAGGGGCTCGCACTGGCACTGGCCGTCGCTTCGGAGGCGATCTTGTGCGTTTGATCCTGCGGCATTTCTGCCTGTCCCGAGGAGCAAGCATTCAAAGCTAAAGCGGTGACCAACACCAGCGGGACACTGATCAGCTTAATTCTCTTAGGCATTCGGGTTCCTCTTATCGGCCTGCTTGTATTTGGCGAACATCGCGTTATAGGCCTCCAGCTCCGCATCATTATCGCGGTCAGCCTGGCGGTCATACCGTTTGGTGTCTTTTTTGTCTTGTTTGAGCCATGAGAGCACCACAAAGATGGCCAAGACTAGGGTTGGTACTTCGCCGATAGCCCACATAGCTCCGGCGCCCACCACTTGGTCTTCTAACGCGGTGCCGCCCCAGGTGCGACCCATGTTCCCGAAGTAGTCCGGAGCCAGCAGGGTTTCGGTACTCATCAGGGCCACGCCGAAGAAGGCGTGGAAGGCCACGGTGGCTAGCAGCACCACCAGGCGCATCGGGTATGGGTAACGCTTCGGCACCGGATCAGCGTCGATTAGCGACAGCGCAAAGAGGTAGCCGGTGAGTAGGAAGTGCAGGTTCATCAGCTCGTGGCCCGCGTGGTAGAGCATGGCGGGTTCTAAGATCGGGGTGAAGTAGAAGATCACGATCGATCCGGCAAAGTTCACCGCCGCAAAAATTGGGTGGGTGATGACCTTCGAATAGCGGGAGTGAACCAGGAAGAGGATCCATTCGCGTGGCCCGCGGGTATCGTCAACACGGGCTGGCAGAACCTGCAGCAGAAGCGTCACCGGGGTGCCGAGCACCAAGAAGATCGGCACGATCATGGTCAGCGACATGTGATCGACCATGTGGGTGGAGAACTGGATCTTGCCATATACCGCTACCGCACCGCTGGTGACATAGAACAGGGCGAACAAGCCAACGATCCAACTGATTAGTCGCAGTACGCTGGGCTTATCCCCGCGTCGAGCCAGCTTGATGAAAGCAAAGAGATAGGCGGCCAGACCGAACAGGCATACTGCCACCCAGATCCAGTCCATCCGCCAAGTGGTGTACCAGCTGGCGGTGTCCGGAGCTGGTGGCAGATCATAACCGGTCAAAAGGCGCGCCGGGGTGGTTCTTGCTGGGGCCTCATCGGAGGTTGGTGGGGCGGTTCGAGCCAGTACCGTAGCTACTGACATCACCGAAGCCATCAAGATGACCTCTACCAGCACAACCTGCCAAGCAGCACGCAGCGCCGAGTACTTACCGGCCAGCAACTGCGGGATCACTTTGCGACGGTGCACCAGTCCCAGTGCGCCCAGTGCCAAGGTAATCAGCAGTTTGACGATCACCAAGGTGCCATAGGGTGTGAACCACTGGGAGAAGTTGGTGATGCGGATAATCGCCGAAGCTAGCCCCGAGCCGATCATCAAAAAGACCACGAAGGCGGCTAGAGCCGAATAGCGTTGCAACACGACGCCGGCCAGAACCTGGCCACGTTTGCGTCCTGGTGCTTGACCTTCCAAGGTAGGAGCCAACAACGCCAAGACGATGATTCCGCCGAACCAGAGCACCACTGCTAATAAGTGAAGGCCGATGGAGTTCACCGCGGCAAAGTGATCGTCTCCCCCAGCCGCGTGTCCGATGAAGGCCAAGGGCAGGATGCCAAACAGGGATAAGAACGCGGTGGCGCCCACCCCAGTTTTGGAACGTACCGCCAAGGCCAAGGAACTGATCACCGCGGCAATCACCACCATCCAGGCCCAAGCCCGGCCGGTGGTGATGGAAAGAATGTAATCAAGGATCGCCGCCGAATATTGTGCGTCCAGGTTGATGGGAAGACCAGCCAGATCCCAGAAGGTCAGTACCATCACGGTCGCTGCGGACAAGGTCCACAACACCGCTGCCCCGGCGGCGATATTCATCGCGCGGCTAAAGGCCGGATGATCGGCTCCTTGAACGTCGCGGGTAGTTTTGGTGCTGCGCGGTAGGATTACGGCAGCAAAAACTAGCGCGGCAATGGCCACCGACATGGAGCTATGGTGAATCGCGCGGGCGATCGGAAGGCTCCAACGCACAAAGGCACCCGGGTCGGCCAATTCGGCCGGACGAGCGATGCCGGTGAACATCACCGCAGCCAAGAAAACTACCGCTGAAGCGAGCAGTCCGGGCAGGATGAAGCGGGTAACTGAAACCGTGCGCTGTGCTGTATCCATATCCTTCTTATCATCTCATTTTTGCCCCACCCCGTCAGATATCAGGGGCCAGGACCACCCCGCTACGGTGCATCTCACACCGTAGCGAGGTGATACCCGGTACTAACCGAACAGTTGCTGACCCAGATAACCACCCTCGGCGATACCCGGGAGGATCGCATAGAGGGCCGAACCTACCGGTGTGAGCCAGGTGTTCAAGGCATCGGCAGCCGCCAACCGGTGCTGCACCGGGATGAAACTACTGCGCGCATCGCGCTGGTAGCTGGCAAACAGCAATCCGGAGTGTTGCCCATCATCGAAGTTATAGCCTCGACGATGGATCGTTTCTCCCCCATGGCCAGGTTTAGCCAAGGCCACGTGGGCATTGGCGGCGATGCTCGGCAAACCCAACTCGTTCTCTGCGCTCAGATCTACCGCATCATCGATACTGCTGCCCGATAGTGGTGAGCCATCGCTCTGCCGTCGGCCCAAGGCAAAATCACGGCCAGCCACATCCACCTCATCCCATCGGTCCAGATCCATTTCGAATCGGCGCAACGCCAGCGTGGTCCCGTTGGGAATCCAACTATTCTGTCCGTCGCCAAATACCGCTTGCTCACGGACTTGATCGGCCGGATTGTTGATGCCGTCTACCTGCCCAAACAGATTCCTGAAGGTTTCTTTTCCAGGCATCGGGCGCATAAATCCGGTCTGCACAAAGCGTTGGCTGGTTAATTCGCGCAAGTTCTTAGATACCGCCCGCACCGCATGATGCAGCACCGTAGGATCTTGGGAACAGAACTGAATCAGCAGATCACTTTGCGGATACTGCTCCTTTAGCTCATCACCGGCGAAAGCCGGCATTGCCCCGACCTTTCCGTATCCGGTCACATCGAGCAGGCTTTGGCCAAGTCCAACCGTGAGCGTCAGTTCGCTCGGTGGCAGTGCCATTTCCGGTTCTGTATCCGCGAGCACTCCCCGACCGCTCATCAGCCGGGCAGCATCATCTGAAAGCATTTGTAGCAAGGCTTGTAGCTGTTGTTTTTTCGAGCCCTCACGCCAGTTCAGATCCCACCCAACAAATACCGCGTGCTGCTGCTGATCATCAATAATCCCGGATTGGTACTGACCGTAGAACGAGCGGAAGCCCGGCCCTGTCGGTGCTTGTTCGGTTGTTGCCGCCTGAGCACGCATCCTTCCAGTGCCAAAACCGGTGAGCAGACCGCCTGCTGCGGCGGCAGCGGTACTGCCCAGCAGCAGGCGGCGAGGAACGCTAGTGTCCGGCATGCTCATCGTAATTTTCCTTGGCACCGTCAAAGTTGCGGATCGCAAAATCCACGTTGGTGCTCGAACCGTCGGAAAATTCCAGGGTCAACGTAGTGGTTTGGGCAGCCACCAACGGCTTTTTCAGGTCCATGAACATCAGGTGATTTCCACCGGGTGCCAGTTCTACATCAGCGCCCGGAGCAATTACGAGATCTCCTTCGAGTTCTTTCATGCTCATGTTCTGCCCGCTTCCGGTCATTTCATGTAGCTGAATTTCATCCCCTTGCGCGTTTGTCACCCGATGCAGTTCCAAGGGAATATCCGAGGTATTGTGCAGGGTTCCAAAGGCCGCGCTCATTCCAGATTCAGCGGCCTTGGCCCAGGTATCACTGGTCGTGAGTCCCTGCGCTTGGGTACTCTTTTGTTCCGCGGAGGATGAGGCTGCAGGGCTCTGGCTGGAAGCATCGGTACTTTGGGCGCAGCCGGTTAGAAGCAACGCGGAACCGAGCAACAGGGAGGTGGTCATTTTTGTTTTCATCGTCTCAAGCTTTCGTGGTGTGCGCACACGAGGTGCGGGCACGCCAAAGGCCACGGTGGCCCGATGGCGCACCAGAATAAAGTGGCTACTACTTTGTATTGCGCATGAACTTGGCCAGCACGGCAATCACTGCGCCGAGGATGACAACGCCAATGACTACCCACATCAGCGGGTTCATTGAGCTACCTGCGGCCTGCACCGGATTCTCGCTGGCCTGTGCTGATTCGCTTGGCTGTGCTGACTCGCTTGGCTGTGCTGACTCGCTTGGCTGTGCTGACTCGCTAGGAGCGCTGATCATCGATGGGGTTGGCTTCGCGTCGCTCTGAATGGAAAAATCCAGCTTGTTCTCTACCGGGTGTCCGTCAGAAGAGACCACACGGAAGACCAATTCGTATGCACCATCTTCCAGCGGCTTTTTAGGGGTGACCGTAACGGTTGTTCCCTTGGTGTCGGCCTTAGCGTCCACCTCTTCGCCGTCCTGCTTCAGCACTACCTTGGTCGATTCCACGCCCGACATGGTTTGCAGTTCACCGGAGAATTCCAGGGTCAGTTTCTTAGGCGCTTCTTTTAAGCTTGCGCCGTCTTTCGGAGTGGAGCTCACCAACTCATCGTGGGCGGAGGCAGCGCTCACGGAGGTGAATAGTGCCAAGATCGACAGCGCGATCACCGCAACCATACGTGTCAGGGTCGTTGCGGATAAGGTCATGCTCTTCATTGTTTTCCTTCCAATCCCCCAAAAGCGGGGGAACTTCGTTTTTGTCTTAGGCGGCAAGAACGAAGCAAGGAGGGCCGCGGCGCTCTGGCAATCTCCCCAATTGCGCAAGCTTGAGTTGAAAACGCAAGGGGAAGTACGCCGGAAGGACCGGGGCTTCAGGAACCTGCACCCGGATCAACGAAAGGATTCGCCGAGCCGAGGACAGGGTGAGATAAGAACCTAAGAGGTTTAGCAACCGCTCGCCCTGATTGAGCACAAGGATGCTGACCACTGCTGCAAGCACGTGTGCATAAAGCATCGACTCTGAATGCACATCTGCGTAATGGGCGCTGATATCGTGGGCCAGCTCAAGGCTGCGCCCGGTGTGCTGGATATGTTCCATTCCGGAGACACCAGAATCCCCATGGCTCATCACGGACAATCCCACGTGGAATAAACCTTGACTGGCAAGTACCACCAGGCTGGTGGCCCAAATGGAGAACTTTTTGCCTATCAACAGCAATGCAATCACGGCTGAAACACAAGTGATCAGCAGCATCGCCACCAACGACATTTTGGTTGGCGCACTATGCGCGTGAGCTGCAAAGGCTGTCCAAGTACACACGCTGGCCGCCAACCATCCGCGTATTACGCGGGTTGCGGGTTTGTGTGGCACGATGGGCAGCCTGTTCCTCAATGATGGATGTCGAGCACGCCTGATTCTACGCGAAGTAGAAGATACGCTCAAACGCTAGAAAAGAAGAAGACCCGATCTGTTGTCCAGAAAATTCCGGACTACACATCGGGTCTTACCTCAAGCTCTAGAGAAGCTTACTTCTTGGCAACAGCAGCCTTCAGCTTCGAACCAGCGGTCAGCTTGACCGAGTGGCCAGCTGGGATCTGGATTGCTTCGCCGGTCTGTGGGTTACGACCGGTGCGAGCTGCACGGTCGGTGCGCTCAACAGCCAAGTAACCTGGGATGGTTACCTTTTCGCCCTGGGAAATCTGGTCGACGAAAATCTCGAATACAGCATCCAGAACACCGTTAACGGCAACCTGGGAGTTTTCGGTCTTCGCTGCAACAGCAGCAACAAGTTCGCTACGGTTCATAGCCAATGTATTGTCCTCCTGGACTAGTGATCCAAAACCCGGTTCCGGACTTCGAATGCCGCACGGTCGCACGGACTTATCAGTGAGAACATATCAAACCTTGAGCCCCGAAATGCCCGAAAACAGGCGAAATACCGGGATTTTTTCATGTTCTTACAGAATTCTTGGGCTAACGGCACCATTTTTGGGTTCAACGCCCAGTTCTGGTACGTCCGTTAAAGAAACAAAGCCCATCCTCCGGCGTCGGAAGATGGGCCATGTTCAAGCTCTAAAGAAGCTTACTTCTTGGCAACAGCAGCCTTCAGCTTCGAACCAGCGGTCAGCTTGACCGAGTGGCCAGCTGGGATCTGGATTGCTTCGCCGGTCTGTGGGTTACGACCGGTGCGAGCTGCACGGTCG